>Ga0214917_10000012_pt1 | contig 198375 bp, 178 predicted proteins | sample LL_1208_BB_MetaG_FD_177983 | JGI IMG/M metagenome (GOLD analysis project Ga0214917, IMG submission 177983) | Freshwater microbial communities from Lake Lanier, Atlanta, Georgia, United States - LL_1208_BB | ecosystem: Environmental > Aquatic > Freshwater > Lake | place: USA: Georgia...
TCCTCAAAATCGTCCTTAAAACCAAGTTCGGACAGGTTCAAGCTATCCACGAACAGGTCAATCAGGCGGACTTCGTTATCGGCATCGACATGCACATCCAGGCAATACATCTCCCATTGGTTTCGGGGTTTTCCTTGGATAAATTTCATAATTAAAAATAGCGATTTTAAGGGAGAAAACCGCCATTTCTTCACTGAAATTTGCTAACAATTGAATTGTTGAAAAGGGGGGTTATTAGACAGTCTGACGTTTCTGGGCTTGGCGTTCGGGCGGGAAGGTTCGCACGAACTTTCACATTTGAACGTCAGCCCGCCTGACGCCAAACCCTTGTTAAAGGCATACTCGATTTCTGTATTTTCGTTTCTCAATTTCAGTTTTTTGAAGCAAGTTTTTTTAATAAAGTTTTCACTTCGTTTAAATGTTCTGTTGTTTCAATAACGATTGCACAACTTGGTCCATTCCAAAATTTCTGAACGCTGTCTGGCAAAGTTTTTATTGTGTGTTCTGTAATTTCTTTTCTTGTTTGTTGTTCTTCTTGCATAACAACAAGTGTAATTCGTTTTCTTGCGATTTTGAAAAATGCAATGTTTCGGGAATTGCGAATTGAAATATAATGTTTCTTAGGATTGAAAATTAAAGTTGAATTTGCTTTTAGCAATTCAGATTTAATGTCGCCATAGATTTGTCTTACTACTTCTGAAACTCCGTCAAAATGATAGTCTTCATTATATTCAACGTCTTCATTGTTTTCGTTGTCTATTGAAGTGTCGTTTTCAATGTCTGCAAACTCAATATTTTCAAAGTCTGGGTGCATTGTATAAATAGTGTCGCTGTCGTTATAAAACTTTTTGATTAAAGTCAGCTTGACCATTTTGCCCCAAGTGTCGGAATAGGTTTCCATAATTTCGGGCAATTCTTTTTTATCTCCGTCAATTACAAGCAAAATATTTTGACTACGTTCCAAAGTGTCTTTGATGAATTTGTAAATTTCTTTTTCTCCAAGATATTTTTTAAATTCCTTTTTTATGTCGTCTTCACTTGTGATAAACGAAAAGATTTTTTCTACAAGGTCGTTTTGACTTTTTGGATTTTTATAGAAACCGAAAAATTTTGTGATTTGCGGAAATATGTGTCTGTAAAAGTCGTGGCTGGCTAACTCAACTTCTACAATGTAAAATTCCGGATTGTCTTTGTCTGATAAGTCAAAAAGGAAGCCATCAGGAATTGAATTTCCTAAATTTTGAGTTTCAATTTTTCGTTTAGCGTCAATATAAATTGTACTTGTACCAAAAAACTGTTTTGAGTTTGAAACAACTTCTTTTTCAAAGTCTGCTTCTTTGTCAAACTGAAATTGAGTATATGTCTTATTGTTTGAAAATAGTTTCATTTTTTATGTCTTGTTGCTTGTTTTAGTGTCGCACACGAGTTGCCTTTAACGTTTTTGGGGCTTGAAGAAGGTGGCGATTTCGAAGCACAAAACTGTCTGCTAGCACAACACTTGATACGAAGCGCAACTGTTCAATTAACCACTGAACTGCCACTTTCTTTAAGTCCATGTTGGCGGCTGCCTTGCTTTCCATGCTGTTAGTGTTTAATTATTTTGAATGTTTTTGAAGATTTCGGTTGCGAAACTGTCAGAAGATAAACACCCGATGCTAAACTGCTAATGTCAATTTCCTTGTTTGTAATGCTAGAGGTTATTTTAAATGTTTCGGTTTGCACCAAGGAACCACTCAGTGTATAAATGTCAACTTTTGTTGTAGTTAGTTGGGCAACGTCTATAATAACAGTAGCAATGCCCGAAGTTGGATTAGGATATACATTTAGTGTTATTCTTTCGCCAAGTTCAAGAATACCTGTAACACAGTTCAACGAATTGTCATGAATGAAAGAGGAAGTATATTGACGTGGATGACCGCCTGTAACTGTTGTGGCTGAGTCCCCGGTGTAGCAGTGCATTTGAATAAGCGTGCTGTCCCAGAGTGCTAACTGGTCGCTGCCACAGCCGTAAAATCTTAACTCCATGGTGCTGTCGGCATATTCAAAATCATTTATACCCGAAACATTTTTTACCAGTGTTTCAATATGCGGTTGATTGTATAAAGGTATAATTGTTCCTTCTTTTACAAAAATTGGAAGGTGGTCAAGCGGGGCATCAACAATCAATGTTGCCGGACCCGTTGCGGCAAGCGCACCGCTACAGTAGTCATACCAGTTGCCCTCAGGGAAATACACACTGCGGCTAACTGCTCCCGAATCCAGAACCGGAGCCACTAAAACTCTATCACCCAATAAAAATTCATCTTTTATTGAAATCGTATTTACATCAGTAGGATAATGCAGATATAGTGAGCGTATCACCGGAACGCCTGTTTCCTTAGCTTCTTTAACCAATGTATAGAGGTAAGGGAAAAATTTTATATGTAGCTTTGAGTATTTTTTAAACATGGCTTGTGATTGTGGTGATTGATCAAACACTTGTTTAGTTCCCAAATAAAGTTCATCGCCTTCGTGTGTCCATAATACTGGCAGTAAAGCAACCATTTCCAACCATCTTATCCAGAGCTCTTCAGTATTGGATGGTAAAACTACCGGAGCTCCATACTTGTATCCACCCACATGTGGGCAAACTAGCGGATGACCGGAAATGCCTCCTGTTAGAACATTTGCTATTTGGCCTTTAATGCCATTGGCGTCTGACCAGCTCATGTCAGGGTCGTTAATCATAACTGGTGCATGTTTTTGCATTCCGGTCCAGCCACCACGCATAAAATAAACATAGTCTCCGTTTGGGCTGTGTTGCTGCCAGAACTCTTGATTTGTTTTTGCCCACCACAATGGGTATTCATTGTGAACAGTATATGGATTGCCGTTAGCCGAGTCTTTCATATCTATTCGATGGTGTTCTCCAAAATCTGCCATCCACCCGCTACTTCCGACATTTAATGCATTTATCATTAAATTATTTTTATACCAGTTTCTTACTGATTGGCGAGTAAGATCGGGTTCAGCTACCTGATTAAACCAAACCAACCATTGATTGAGATAGGTTGCATTCAATGAATTCTTCATAAAATAACCTTGCGAATTTGCATAACTGTATTCAGCGTCATTATTAAAAATATAGGGCCAGTAGTATTGCAAAACTTTAAACCCCTGATTTTGGTGGTTGCTTACAAGCGTATTGTAGTTGGGCCAATAAGCAGCGTCTGTTGTCCATGACATTTGGTTTCCGAGAATATTCAATATTTTTTTTGACCAGTAGTGGTGCCATAATGCACTGCATGGAATACTATCATTACGCAAAACAGCGGCAACCTGATTAGATCGATCTGTTTCTGTTTGAAAACCATTTCTGTTTTTTGTAAGCATCCAGACACCAAAAACCCATGGTTCCGGCATCATGAATAAGCGTCCTGCGTCATGTGTATAGTTCTTAATAATATCTAACGGTGTTGCTCCTAAATAAACAGTAAAGTTCAGGTGTTGCTCCCATGTTGCTATTTCATTGATGTTGGGGTCTGCTTCTCCCAAATCAAACGAACTGCATGTGTTTTCATTTAATAGTAAACCATAGCCACGTGTTGAAATATAAAATGGCACTCTCGCTTCTCCTTGATTTTCGGGTTTAGGAGAAGGTTCGTTTGCTATCCTCATTTCACTTATCCAGTTTAACATTTTCTTGTTTCTAAAAGCTACATTTTCAGGTCGGGTTCCAAAACCTAAAAAATATTCGTCAGGATACAACTTCAGTCTAAGGCGCGTTCTGTATTTCCATGGTTGGGATACCGGAATGGCCTTTTGAATTTCTACTTTTACCCGTTCATTTGAAAGAAGCTCTACGTGTAAGTTCATTACTTCATTATTTGATGTATTCTTAAACGAAGCATTTATGATGTATGAAGGGTCATTTGAACTCCATGTTGTCAAAGTATTTGTCCACCATTGATATGCTGCATTACTATCCCTTACTACTGAATACATGTAACTAACATAATCTACGGTTGTGTTTGGGTAACTGGCAAAGCCAATCGGCAACTCGCTTGCAGGAGAGGTCGTCTCAATAATAAATGTTCCTGTGCTTAGGTCTTTTATTTTGAAGCCATTATCGTAAAGATTAAATTCTACATTGCCTCGGCTTAATTGTTTGAGCAAGGTTTGTCCGAAACTGATGTTGGCTGTCAGCATTAAAACTGGCACCATTAAAATCGAAATTGTCTGTTGCATGTTTATCGTCTTTAAAAGTTAATTTCTTGCAGTCAGTTTCAAGTTAGCACTTTCGCCCAAAGGTTGCCGCCAACTCATTTATAGCCGCTATTTTCCTTCGCCTATCCGCCAAATCGGTTGTATAGGCGAAGGTTTGTTTCCTGTTATCGAATGTACGGGTTTTTCACAAATCGTCAAACGGTGACCTGATTTGCTGAAGGTTCTTGCTGCTTACATGGGTATAAATCTCCGTGGTTTTGCTGCTGCTGTGCCCCAGCAATTCTTGAATGTACCTTAAGTCTGTTCCCGATTCCAATAGGTGGGTGGCATAGCTGTGCTTTAACCATTGCAAACTACCGGGTTTTGGATTGCCTGCCTTTTTCAGGGCTTGCTATAATAACAGGGGTAAGCTGCGTTCGTCCTATTTTTAGGCCGCTGGTCGCAAGGGCTCTCCCTCTAAATTACCGGCATTTTTTTCACCACCACGCCCGCGGCAGGGATTGAACCGGGTTGCCCGCAAGGGGGCCGGCGGCCGCTGCCGCGTGGCGAGGAGGCGACCTTGGGAGCCACCGCAGACCGCTGGCAGCCCGCCCGGCCACCGCGGACAACCGGTGAAAGCCCGTCCGCCGCCCCCATTCCTCTCCCCATTTTTTCGCCATACCCATGGGCCAGTGGCCTGCAATTCCTTATTTTGCTACCTTTCTGCTCAATTATGATGGATGCCGGGTACATACCGCTGCCGGAGCGACTGCGCCCCAGCTCGCTTCAAGAGGTGCAAGGGCAGCTGCCCGCCGTACGGGCGCTGAGAAAATGGCTGGACTCGGGACTGCTGCCCTCTCTGATTTTTTACGGTCCGCCCGGAACCGGAAAAACGACGCTGGCTCAGGTGCTGGCCAAGGAAACCGGCCGCCCCTTTGATGCCATTAATGCCGTTTCAAGCGGGGTGAAGGAAATCCGCGATTTGATTGAAAAGGCCCGCAAATCTTCGCTGTTTGATTACCAAGGCAAGCCCCTGGTGTTTATTGATGAAATTCACCGCTTTAATAAAAGCCAGCAAGACGGACTGCTGGCCGCCGTGGAACAAGGTCTGTTTACGCTGATTGGCGCTACCACCGAAAATCCTTCCTTTGAACTGAATTCGGCCCTGCTGAGCCGTTGCCAGGTGCTGACCTTGCAACCGCTGAGCCGGGAGGATTTGCTGGAAGTGCTTCAGCGCGCCCTGAATACGGATGCCTGGCTGCTCGAACGGCAGGTGGATTTGCTGCAGCCCGATGCCCTGCTGCAGGCCGGCGGCGGCGATGCCCGACGCATGCTGAATGCCCTGGAAATGGCCGTGAATTATGCCTTTGACGGTGAAAAGGCCCGAATTGATGGTGCGGTGCTGTCGGCCGCCCTGCAAGACCCCCGCTGGCGCTACGATAAATCGGGCGAGATGCACTACGATGTGGTTTCGGCCTTTATTAAAAGCCTGCGCGGGTCAGATGTGCAAGCGGGGCTGTACTGGCTGGCCCGCATGCTGCACGGAGGCGAAAAGCCGGAATTTATTGCCCGCCGCATGCTGATTTTGGCCTCGGAAGACATTGGAATGGCTAACCCCAACGCTCTGCTGCTGGCTCAGGCTTGCCTGGATTCGGTGAAAGCCATTGGCATGCCCGAATCGCGCATTATTTTGTCGCAAGTGGCGGTGTACCTGGCGAAATCGGCCAAATCGAATGCCTCTTACCTGGCCATTGACCGGGCACTGGATTTTGTGCGGCAAACCGGTGACCTGCCGGTCCCCCTGCACTTAAGAAACGCCCCCACCGATTGGATGAAAAAGGAAGGCTATGGCAAAGGTTATTTGTACCCTCACGATTTTCCGGGAGGACAGGTGCCTCAGCAATACGGCCCCGATGAGACGGAGTTGCCGCCGTTTTTTGAGGGCTGAACCGCTGGAATTGTGCGCAGGGACTTAATTGTTAAGACCAAGGCCTTGCCCAAAATTTATGTACCTTTAATCTATGAGAAAATATGTTTTTTTCTTGGGCATGCTGCTGGGGCTGGTCGCCTGCAATCCTTCCGAAACCAACTGGGAGGTGGAGGCCTTAGCTCCGCTGATGCACAGCCGGATGACCATTCAAAATTTGGTGGGCGATTCTTCGGTGGCCGTTGATCCCAACGGTGATTTGATTCTGGAAATTCAGGGCAATGCCCTTCCGCTGAATTTGGATACGCTGTCGGCGTTCCGAACCTTGGCGGTGAACGATACTTTTTATTGGGACTATCCGGCCATCACCATTTATTCTGGCATTGATATGCAGCTGCCGCCCATATTTATGAATTTTATGGTGCCCAACGCGGAAATGGTAGAGGCGCTGATGGAAGGAGGAAAAATCGATGTGGCAGTAACGTCATCCATACCCCGTAAAATGAATTTTAAGTACAGCATTCCCATGGCTCGGTTGAACGGTCAGCCGATTGGGTTTTCGGGAAGTTTGGCGGCCTGGCAGCCCGGACAAAATCCGGTGGCTTTAAGCCGCTCCTTCAATTTGGCAGGCCATAAGCTGGATTTGCGCGGATTGGATTTGAAGGGCTCAAACCGCCTGGAAATTCTGGTGGTGCCCTCCATTGCGGCCGGAGAGGAGCCATTGAATGTTCAGCAAGGCCAGGCGCTGTTTACCATTTCTACCCAGTTTACAGATATGGATCCCTTGTGGCTGCGGGGCGCGTTTTTACCGCAAGATTTGGACATTCCCGCTTCCATGACGGCCATTCCTGAACTCAGCAAATTATCGGCCGATGCGGTTCAATTTGATCGGGCCAGTTTGGTGCTGCGGCTTGAAAATACGCTGGGTGCTGAACTCAAGGTTCGACCTCGGAGGTTCTGGGCAGAGCGGAGTCAAACCGGAGCTCAGGTAGATTTGCAGCATGCGATTATCAATAAAAATTTATGGATAGATCGGGCAGTTTGGAATGGAGGGGTTGGAGCACCTGCTCCCAAAACGTATTCTTGGGAAATCAACAATCAAAACTCCAACATCCTTGATTTTTTGTCGGCCCTGCCCGATAAAATTGGGGTAGAGGTGGATGTCAGCGTTAATCCCATGGGGAATACGGCAGGTTTTATGGATTTTGTGTATCCGGATGCGCTCCCTAAATTCAGCATAGATGCCCGATTGCCCTTGAAGTTTGCGGCTCAGAATTTGGCTTTTTCCGATACGGTTGCCTGGACCTTGCAGGAATCGGAATACGAAGCTCTTAAAAGCGCCACTCTGTGGCTGAAGGGGGAAACCATGTTTCCTTTTGAAACTCGTTTGCTGGTTGAAATGCTGGACGGCAGCGGACAGGTTTTAGATACCTTGATTCAGAATGTGGTGGTTCCTGCCGGTCAATTGAATCCCAATACAGGTCAGGTGGAACAGGCCATGGCTTTCAATCAGAGCGTAGAGCTTACCGAGGCCCGGCTTCAGGTTCTGAAACAAACCGAATTTTTTAAGCTTAGGGCTTTTTTCAATACGCCCCCCGGAGGCAATGTGGTTTCCATGAAGAGCCACTATTATATGGATTTTAAATTGGTGGCCCGAGCCGGAATCAATATTGGATTTAACTGATGAACCCCATTCCTTTTTTATTTCCCCTGTTTGGTTGGTTTGGTACTCAGGCAAGACCTGATTTTTTTCAAGACCGGTATTCCAGTTTGGGGCAGGTGAGCCTGTATTCTGAGGGTAGTTTTGAGTCGAGCCATTTGAACGGTTGGTTTGTTTCTCAAGCCTTGATTGGGCGCTCGTTTAGTCAAGCTGATATGATGTCGGTGCAGGCCGATGGACAGGGTTATGCGTCAGGTCGCTGGGAATCGGGATTTCGATACTGGAGCCTGGATTCGGCCTTTGGAGGTGGGGCTTGGAGGCATTCAATGGGATTTTCAAATACGTGGCAGGGCTATGCCTCCTACGATGCGGATTTGTTTGGATTGATTAGCCGAGGCAATGCGCCCTTCGCCGGCCAAACCCTGCCCTTGAATTCCAGCACGGGTTTTTTGACCAATTATCAAACCATTGATTTTTCATTGGCTCGGCCTTTCCATGGGCCGAACGCCTCTTGGTTTATCGGCTTTGGACTGGGATTTGTGAACGGGAGTTTTTTTCGCGATGCACAGATGCAAGGAGGAAGTTTCTACACCCACCCCGAGGGCGACGAACTGCGGCTGGGTATGAACCAGGTGCAGCTTCGGGCCTCTGACCCTTCAGGCTCCGCTTTTTTGTACCCGGCGGGTTTGGGTTTTTCGTTTCGGGGAAACCTGGAATACCAGCATAAGAAAGGCCATGTTGTTTCTTTTTCCGTTCAGGACGCCGGATTGATGTTTTGGAATCGGCAGGGACAAACGATTGAACTGGATTCGGAACTGGTGTGGTCAGGCTTTGAGGTTCCAAACATTGCCGAGGTGGCTGAGACCTTGTTTCAAGATCAATTGGATAGCATTGCAGGGGATTTGGTGGTTTTAGACCAACGCCGTTCGTTTGAAACCATGCTGCCCGTCGGAATGCGGCTGGGGTACGGCCGCCGCCTCTTTCAGAATTCCGCTTTGCTTCAAGCTCAAATGTACTATGCTCCCTTTTGCATGCCCATTCCGGAACTGGAATTGGCTTTTTATTATTTGGGCAAAGGGCGCTTGAATGCCGGCATTAGCGCATCGGGTGGGGGAGTATGCCTTTGGAAAATAGGACTTAATGTTGGAGTAGATGCAGGGAAGGGTTGGGCCTTTCAGCTGTTTACCCGCAATGCCGAATCCATTTGGCCCAATGCCGCCGGTCGCGGGTTCTCGGCCGGATTTCAGATTAGTAAACGAATATTGAAATCATAACTATGCGTCGAAAATTTTATCTTTTGCTGGTTTGTTTTATTGGGGGGGCTGTTCAGGGTTGGGGACAAACAACCTGGTTTAAAACCTTTAGCTGGGAGCCGTATTGTTCCGGAAAAACCGTGCTGGCCACCCGCGACAGCAGTCTTGTATTTGCGGGCATCGCTCAGTCCAATCAGGGTGATGCCTTTATGGCCGGGGCCGATTCCTTGGGAAATCCCTTGTGGTATAAAACCCTGGGTGGGGCAGGTCAAGATGCCTTGAACTACTCTGTTTGGAATTCCGATTCCACCGTTTGGGCCTTGTTGGGACAAACCAACAGCTACGGGCAAGGCGGTTACGATGCCTGGTTGGTTTTGGCAAATTCCAGCGGAGATACCCTAAAAACCATGACCTTTGGAGGCAGCGGCTGGGATTTTGGTCGGGGAATATTTCGAGATTCTGACGGAAATTTTTTGGTGCTGCTGCACACCTACAGCAGCGGAGATGGGGGAGGGGATGTGCGGTTGGTTTTAATGACCGATGCCGGAGATGTACTTAGAGATACTATTTGGGTGGTTGATGGGGTTGATTCCCAGCCGAATGCAGCCCATTTGGGTCCATCGGGTAATTGGTTGATAGGTGGAACATATTTTCCCGGTGCGATTGGCGAAAGCGATGTATTTGCCTCGGTGGTTCATCCCTACAGCTTAAGTTCGGACACCACCCTTTATTCGGGGGGTGCCGATGAAGATGAGGTGTATTCGATTTGCCCGTTCATAAGCACCACCGGAGCATTTTCATGGTTGTTAAGCGGAAACATGAAGGATGCTCAGGGGCGTTGGAAAAATTATTTATGGCGAATTACGGAACAAGGCGACGATCTAAGCCGGCTAAATCTGGGTTTATCGATTACCACAGAACGCAGGCAATCCCATACCGGATATTATGCCGATGGGGGAATTCAATTTACGTTTTCAAGTCGTTTTGCAGACAACAGTTGGGATGTCTCTTTTGATAAGACGCAATACATGAATTTTGTTTCGGGTACCTTATCGGCCAGGTATGGGTACCAGAAAATGGCGGGTTATACCCAAATTTGGGACAGGGGATTTATAGTGGTTGGAGAGAGCAATGAACATAGTTTAGGCCAAAGTTCGGCCTTTTTAACCCGGTTTGGTTTTGATGGAAGTTGTGCCTTGACAACGGTGCTTGATTTGCCCGTGCAAGCCGGCCTGAACGCTGTTGTTTATCCGAATCCGTCAGAGGGGCGTTTGCAGGTTTTGGGCATTCCAACGGGAACACCCTATTATTGGTTGAGTATGTCGGGAAAATGTTTTGGAAAGGGAATTTATTCAAACGAACCCTTGCTAAGGCCTACCGAAAATGAAAAAATAATTCAACTAATTTTTGAATTAAACGGAACTCCTCTTATATTTAAGGTTAAATTTCGTTAATCGTGTTGCATAAAGTTTTGTTGTTGTGTGTTTTGCTGCTTTTTGGCTGTAACAGTGTCCGCAATGAACAATACAAAGATTTGTCGGAATTGCGGGAACGCATCATGGAAGACAACATTAATGCTTTATCCGGCCCAGCTCAACGAGATATGTGGTTGGAATTTTCCGGCAAGGCCTTGGCATTTTACCGTTCTTATCCAAAGGATTCCTCGGCACCTTCTTTGGTTTTTAACGCTGCTGAATTGTATTTTAAAGCAAATCAGGGCGATTCTGCACTTATGGCCTTGGATGTTTTGGAGGGGTTACCGAACTTTTCACGCAAAGCCGAGCTGTTTTTTTTACGAGGGCAAATCCAACAAATGTTGTTTTTGAATTATACCGAGGCTGAAAATTCGTACCGTGAGGTTTTGAAAAATTTTCCTGAACATCCGAAGGCACAGGCGGCAGAAACTGCCCTTTCCGTATTGTCAACTCTAAACAATACGGTGAAAGACAGCAGCAGTTTAGCAGAAGACAGCATGGCATACCAGCCGTAGAATTGCCTACTTTTACTTCATGAAAAAATCGACCCTTTGTGTGCATGCCGGACACGAACCGGAACCTGCAACCGGAGCTGTTATGCCTCCGGTTTTCTTTACTTCAACTTATGTTCAAAAATCTCCGGGAGAACACCAAGGATACGATTATTCAAGGGCCGGAAATCCAAGCCGGACTGTACTTGAAAAAGCCATGGCCGAATTGGAAGGGGGGCGCCATGGTTTTTGTTTTTCTTCCGGAATGGGTGCCGTTGATTGTGTTTTAAAAACCTTATCTACCGGCGACCACGTGGTGGCTATGAACGATTTGTACGGTGGAACATACCGTCTTTTTCGACAATCGTACGAAAAGTTGGGCATCGGCTTTTCATTTGTTGGTTGTGCCTCTGAATCTGAAATTGAATCGGTAATTCAGCCTTCTACCCGATTGATGTGGATTGAAACCCCAACCAATCCTACCCTTAAAGTGGTAGATATTGAACTGTGTGCTCAGATTTGCAAGCGGCATGGAATTGTTTTGGTGGTTGACAACACCTTCGCCACGCCCATGCTTCAAAATCCTTTGGATTTGGGAGCCAATATCGCAATGCACTCCATGACCAAGTACTTGGGTGGGCACTCAGATTTAATAATGGGCGGATTGGTTACCAACGATGAAAACCTGGCCGAGGCCTTGTTTTTCAATCAGAAAAGTACAGGAGCCACCCCCGGCCCGATGGACTGTTACCTGGCATTGCGGGGCATTAAAACCCTGCATTTGCGAATGAAAGCGCATGTAGAAAATGCAGGTCAGATTGCCCATTTCTTGCAGGCACATCCAAAAGTAGCCAAGGTCTATTATCCCGGGCTACCTGAACACCCCGGGCACAGCATTGCCGCAAAGCAAATGAAAGGATTCGGTGGAATGTTGTCTTTTGAATTGAAAAACACCGGCGAACAAATGGCCCGTTTGTTTTTGATGAATACCCGATTGTTTGTTCTGGCTGAATCTTTGGGTGGGGTAGAAAGTTTGGCTTCTCATCCGGCAAGCATGACCCATGCCAGCATTCCCCGCGAAGTCCGGCTGGCCAATGGAATTTCGGATGGCTTAATCCGGCTTTCGGTGGGCATAGAAGATGCCGAAGACTTAATGGAGGATTTGAGCCTGGCCTTAGAAAAGAGCTGAAACCCCTTAAGGCCGGGTTGATTTTGGGCTTTTGATTTTGGGATATCCATGCCTTAGGTGCCAATAATTCCAGGCAATTCCCATAAGCAGGCCTATTGTGGTACCCAAGGCCAGGCCGCCCAAAACATCGTAGGGATAGTGTACCCCCAAATAAATGCGGGAATATCCGTTTAGTAAGGGATAAGAAAACAACAGTGCCAGAAATAATAATTTTCGTTGAACGGGCATTTCATACACCAAAATCCCGCTCATAGCAACCAGGGATGCCAGGCTGGCTGAGTTTGCGGCATGCGATGAAACAAAACCGTATTGGCCTCCGCATCCGTTGATTGTCCTTGCCAAATGTCCAAAAACCAGGTTATGGCAGGGCCTGAACCGTTGAAAAACCTCTTTAAATGCATGAACCGAAAGGTAATCTGTGACAATTAAGGTGGCCAATGCAAAAAGAGCAAATACAAAGACTTTCAATCCCAATTTCCGAAATCCCATGCCCAAAATCAGCATATAAAACCAAATCCAGGCATATTTATTTGAAAACAACAGCATGAATACATCCAGAACCGGATGATGTGCTCCGTTGATGATAAAAAATATATCTCTGTCAACTTGTTCAATCATGGTGTAAGCTTGTCCAGAGGGTGTCTTTTAATTCAGGTATTCCTTGTCCGGTAACCGAAGAAAAGAAAATGGGATTGAAATCGGAAAGTTGGGCTTTCATTTCTGCCATAAGTTCATCGTCCAGCAAATCAGACTTGCTAACTGCTACAACCCTTCGTTTCAATAGCAAATCCGGATTAAAGGCCTGCAATTCATTCAGCAAAATGGTATAGGTTTGGCGGGGGCTTGAATCGTCGGCGGGGATTAAAAACAAAAGACTGCTGTTGCGTTCTATGTGTTTTAAGAAACGAATTCCGAGCCCTTTTCCTTCTGAGGCACCTTCGATAATTCCAGGGATGTCGGCCCAAACGAAGGATTTAAAATCGCGGTATTCAACAATGCCCAGGTTGGGAACCAAGGTGGTGAACGGATAATCGGCAATTTCAGGCTTTGCTGCTGAAACCACCGACAAAAGGGTAGATTTGCCGGCGTTGGGAAAGCCCACCAATCCAACATCCGCCAGCACCTTTAACTCCAAAATTTTCCACACATCCAAACCCTCTTCTCCGGGTTGGGCAAATCGGGGCGTTTGTTGGGTGGCCGACTTAAAGTGATTGTTCCCCATGCCTCCTCTGCCGCCGGGCACCAGAATTACGGTTTGTCCATCTTCGGTAATTTCGGCTTCTTGTTCCCCTGTTTCGGCATCGCGTGCAATGGTGCCCAAAGGCACTTCAAGCACAACATCTGCCCCATTTTTCCCGTGCATCAAGGCCCCCAAACCCATTCCGCCGGGTTCTGCAATGACGTGCTTGCGGTATTTCAAGTGAAGCAAAGTCCAATACTGTTTGTTGCCCCTCAAAATAATGTGCCCACCCCGTCCCCCATCACCGCCATCAGGTCCGCCTTTGGCGGTCAATTTATCGCGGTGAAAATGAACAGAGCCGGCTCCACCTTTCCCGGACCTGCAGCATATTTTTACATAATCAACAAAGTTTGATCCCGCCATCTTGGTTCGGACTTGCCGGTTTAAATCATTTTTCCTTCCCCTTCGAATACTTTAATTCGGGAAAGGCCTTTAAAAATTCTTCGTGGCATTTGCCCACGGCCACCATTATGTCGTAGGTTGTAGCCTGAGCCACAAATTCAGTTCCCAGGTTGCAAAACTTAACAAACTCATCTAAATCTTCAGGGGCAAGCCCGGTAATGCTTTGAAGCATTTCCTTAGTTAAGCGGGCCTGTGCTTTGGCCTCCATAATATCTCCCGACATCAAATCCCTGAGTTTATCCATTTCTTTTGCCTGGCGGCTGAATTTTTCATACAGTTTGGTAAAGGGGCCTGAAAGCAATACACCGGTCCCGGGACGTGGACTGTAATATCCTTGCCTTAAACGGCCCTCTGCCATTGATTTTTCATTTTCGCTAACCCCCATTTTTCGAATTTGCTCAATAACCCTGTCGTAGGTAAATTGATTGAACCTGTAGGCTTCAAGATCATAAACGATTGGTTTTAAAAGGGCGTTGAAGGTAAATATGGGGGTTTGGGTTTCTTTGGGCAGAAAAAAGCGGGTAACCTCATAACCAATGGCTTGAAATTCTAAGGTGTCGCTGCGCCGTATCAATAAATTGTAATATCCGTTGCCATCTGAAATTACCCCTTGCCGGGTAACCGGATTGATTATATGTGCAAATGGAATAGGGTACAATGAGTCTGCCCGAACTACGTATCCTGAAATTTGAACCAAATCTGTGCTTGCCCCGTTGGTTTGCCCTGCAACATGTGTCAAGGCACCTAAATTCAATGCGAATAGAAAACAGAGGAAAAATCTCATTTTCAACATGCTCAAAGGTAATAAAGCGATAGCTTTCAGAAGCTTTTGATTCGGTTTCAACCCAAAAACCCTTATTTGTTTCCGGAGGGGCTGTTTTGCCGCGATTTTATCATGGGCCCAAAACGCTTAATCTGACCCGGATTACCCAGGTCTTCGCCGGGGTTCTTTAAATCTACTTCAGGCACCAATATCCATTCCTCTCCATTGAATTCTAAGGCATCGTAGCTTAAGTCCGGTCCATAAAAGGAAAACTGATTTTTCAGCTCAGGCGAGGCCGGCGCCAAATGATCCATAACCACCCTCTTTTCCCCTTTTTCAGCTTTGAGAAGCATGCTCGCCTGCGAAGAGTAGCGAAAGGTTTTTCGCCCGATTTTTTGCCCTTCCCATAATATTAGTCGGCTTCCAAACAGGGGGGATCCCGCTTTGTCAAACGACAATACTTCAATATGCTTGTAGTTCAGGTTGTCGGCCCCGGGAAAAAACCCAATCATTAAATACATGGTTTGGTTGTTTCGCTTAAATCCTACCGCTTCGTACATCAACATTCCGGGCCATTTTCCACCACTTAAGGTTTTCTTTGAACCACTCAAATCCGATAAATTCGCCGCCTCGCTCGCATGAAATTCCCAAATCTTTAGATTTTTTTTCCGGAAAATCAATCCCCAGGATTGAAAAACACTTTGATTTCGGGTCAACCAGGTAAAAATTACTTTATTTTCCCCTTTCAAATCAACCTGAGATATTGAAGGAAGACTGTCTAAGGGTATGCTTATTCCATTTTCCAACAATTCCTGTACACCAAACCAAAGCGAATCGGCAAATGCTTTGCTCCTTTCTGAAGGATTATTGGCAAGCAAGGATTCCTGATGCCAGGTTCGCAATTGACTAAAATTGGGCTGCCCCAACAGGGTAACCGAACCAACAAGCAATCCTAAAATTGTTTTCCAAAATCTCATACTGAAGTTCAAACGGAAAACAAACCAACCTAATATTTACAGGTGCAATTTATCTTTCTTTTCGAAGAGTTCCTCTCGGGTTTCCCGGACTTTTTCGTCGTCAACACAGCAATCCACAGGGCATACCGCGGCACATTGAGGCTCGTCATGAAACCCGACGCATTCCGTACACTTGTCTGAAACAATATAATAGACGTCCATTGAAACGGCATTTTGGGGTTCTTTGGCATCGATGCTGTTTCCGTTTTTTAGTGAAAACAGACCGCTCACCGAGGTTCCATCGGCAATTTTCCACTCAACACCGCCTTCGTAAATGGCATTGTTTGGACATTCCGGTTCGCAGGCTCCACAATTAATGCATTCGTCCGTTATTTTTATGGCCATATCAACATTCCTTTTTTAGATATTTGCAAAAGTATGAAAAATATCCCCTTTTTAAGGGATAGGTTGCAGGTGTTGGAAACCATGGGAAAGGCCATGGACGCATTTATGGCTCCTAATTCCCTTCAGGCATCGGAACTTGTTGCTGCAACTCAGCAATGCAATCCATGGTTCAATGAAACCGAAATCCGCCGAGCCATCGCTGCCATACGCCCATGGCTTCATGCCCAAGTGCTCATGGATTGGCTCTGCAATGAAAATATGCCCGAGGAACCCTTGCTTCCAAAACGCATCGGCATTATTATGGCAGGAAATATTCCTTTGGTTAATTTTTTAGATGCCCTGGCAGTTTGGGCAACCGGACATAAGGCCATCATTAAAATGTCGAGTTCCGACTCTGTTTTGCTTCCCTGGTTTGTTCAAAAATCGGGAATGCCTGATTCTATGTTCGAGTTTTCGGACCGAAAACTCAGTGGTTTCGATGCGGTGATCGCCACCGGAAGTTCAAATTCCAACCGGTACTTCGAATATTATTTTCGACATGTTCCAGCCATTTTGCGAGGCAGCCGAAACAGCGCCGCCGTTTTAACAGGCAACGAAAGCCAAACCGAACTGATTTCTTTGGGTACCGATGTCTTTGCCTATTTCGGCTTGGGCTGCCGAAGCGTTTCTTCCCTTTTGCTGCCAACCGATTTTGACTTTGACCCGTTAATTCGTTGCTGGTCAACCGAATTTGATTTCATTGGCCTCAATCATCGCTTTATGAACAATTACGATTACCAAAAGGCCGTGCTGCTTGTGGCCGCTAAACCTTTTCTTGACGGTGGATTCTTTTTGCTCACCGAATCCGATAAACTGGCATCACCCCTTTCTGTTGTTCATTACAGCTTTGCCCCCGCCCAAGTAGCACTTCAAAAATGGGAACAATCCAATCAATTGCAATGCTGCGTTGGAAATCAATACCTGCCTTTCGGTCAAAGCCAATTCCCCGGACTGCATGATTACCCCGATAATGTTAATCTGTTGAAATTCTTAGGAAATTTGCAACCAAATTCAAAGGGATTGCCTTATCTTTAACTTTAAATTCACACGATATGAAATTATTTTCTGTCCTTGCTCTTTCTTTTTGCTCCTTGGTAGGCCTAGCCCAAACCAATCAAAAAGCCCTAGACGATTTCTCCACCCGCTTCGGAGTTGAGGCCTCCTGGGCAACCGAAGGAAATCAAATTGTTGCCTCCTTCAAAAAGGGTTCTGCTCCCGCTTATGCCGAATACAACCTCGATGGACAATTCCAAGGCCTTGCCGTGCTTTCTGATATTTCTGCCATTCCTGTCAAAGCCAAGGAAATGCTGGAAAAAGGCTTTACCGGTTCCGGCGGATCCTATCAGGTAGATTACGTTCGCCAATTCCAAACCGAAGGAAACCTGAAATTTGCTGCCATCCTTAAAGCAAATGGCCAACACCTGAAATTGTATTTCAACGAGGCCGGTGATTTGGTGCAGCGCTCAATCTGGTAATCCCTTCAACCCAACCCTGCCCTGTGGTAGGGTTCTCCTTTTAATATGGTCATAGCCCGATACAGCTGCTCAGTAAAAAGGAGCCTGGCCATTTCGTGCGGCAATGTGAAGTCCGAAATGCGCCAATGCCGTTGGTAAACCGATTTGAATTCCGGGGTAAATCCCGCCGCTCCCCCAACCACAAAGGCTATTTTTTTGGTGTTCCTTATCTGAAAGCCCTCAAGTTCTTCAGCCATTTTTACTGAACTCAATCGAATCCCCCCTTCATCCAACACCACCACCGCCTCACATCCAACCAACAGTTTCGACAACCGTTCGCACTCCAACCTCGCTTTTTCTTGTTCTGAATATTGCCCTTTTACATCTGAAACCGAATGAATTTCAAGCTTTACATAGTGCTTCAGTCGTTCCTCATACATGCGGCATCCCTCCACGGCATACCCATGCTGAAGTTTTCCTACGGAAACCATCCGAATTTCCATCGACATTGGCTTAATTTTTGTGCAATTTTGCATTATTTTTCTGACATGGGCCGATTTTTTGCATCCGTTTTGATTTTTTTCTTTTTACCCCTTACCGGCCTTTGCCAATCGCCCATGCAAAAGGCCAGGCAAGCCCTGATTCAAAAAGATCCCGGTGCCTTCGTTCAACAAGCCCATAGCACCCTTAACCTACGCATCCTTTCTAAAGAAGGAGTGTATTCCCAAGCTCAGGCGGGTCAACTTATTCAGGCTTTTATGAAAGAAAACCCTGCCACCTCGGTAGAAATCCCTCAGGTTCAAGAAAAAAAGGGAAAACCCCATTTTTTTATCGGAGAATGGAAAACGGCTCGACAAAAATTCCGAATCTATGTTCTCTTTAAAGAAATCAATGGGATTGAAGCCGTTCATTCCCTGGAACTTCAGCCCAATGACTGATTCAACAGCTTGGTTTGAATCTTTTTTGGAGCGCGCTTTTCAAGAAGACTTAGGAGGCCGGGGCGATGTTACCTCTTTGGGTATTTTCGGATCAAATCAACCTGCCAAAGCCATTTGGTTGGCAAAAGAACCCGGTGTTTTTTCAGGGGCACAATACATTGCCCCAATTTTCCAATACCTGGATCCAAAGGCCAAACTGTCTTTTTCTGTCAGCAACGGTCAGGCATTTTCAGCCGGAAATGTCTTACTTCAGGTGGAAGGCACCGCCCATGCTTTGCTTTCGGCCGAACGCATCGCCCTGAATCTGGTGCAACGCATGTGCGGCATCGCTACCAAAACCCATTCGCTTTGCCAACGCATTGCTCATACCCATTGCCGCTTGTTGGATACCCGGAAAACAACACCCCTGCTCCGAAGCTTCGAAAAGGAGGCGGTGCGTCATGGCGGTGGCCAAAATCACCGCATTGGGCTTTTCGATATGTGCATGATTAAAGACAACCACCGGGATTTTGCCGGAGGAATCACCCCTGCATTCGAACGCCTGAACCAATTTCTGAAATCCCGGCATTTGGATTTGCCCATTGAAATCGAAACCCGCAACCTAAACGACGTCGCTGAAGTCCTGGCCTTAAAGCCAAAAGTACATCGCATTATGTTCGATAATTTTAGCCCCGAACAGGTGCGTCTGGCAGTTGAACTGGTTCAAAACTCAATCGAAACCGAAGCCAGCGGAGGCATCAATGAGTCTAATTTGCTCAGCTATGCCGAAACCGGTGTTGACTTTATCTCCATGGGAGCCCTGACCCATTCGGTCAAAAGCATTGACATCAGTATGAAAGCTACTTTAATATGAGGGCTTTTCGAATATTTCGCTTTTTTTTGGAAAACAAACCTTTAAACCCCATTTTGAAGTTTGCCTATCGGTATTCCCCACCCGGTTTCGGAGGGGTAAGCCTTTGGAAATTAGCTTCTTACTTTCTGGTTGGCACCCAACGCAACAGCCTTTCTTTGCGCGCTTCTTCGGTTGCTTTCCAGCTTATGCTGGCCTTTTTTCCTACCCTCATTTTTCTGGTCAGCCTGGTTCCTTTTTTCCCGGGCGGTAAATTGGGTTACGAATGGTTCCGATTAAGCAAGGAACTCATTCCCCCCGCATTGTTTGAATTTGTAGGCCCCATTATTGCCGATGTACTTCTCAAAAAACGCGAAGGATACCTTTGGTTTACCTTGTTGGCCGGACTTTGGCTGTCGTCGGCAGGCGTAAAGGGAATTATTCAGGCATTTAATGCCTCAGCCTACATCGCCGAGGGCCGCAAACCCGCACAGGTTCGCCTTATGTCAGTCATCGTAATGCTGCTTTCCAGCCTGGCTTTGGGTATCGTTTTCACCGTTTTTCATGCCATTGACTTTTTGTCGGGAACCGTATCTTGGCTGTCGGGTCGGCTTGGCTGGCTTTTTAGCCTTGGGCTGACTTGGTTTTTTGTGGCCTCTTTGTTTCGCATCGCTCCGGCAAAACCATTGGGATTGCGGTTTTTTTCTCCGGGAAGTTGGATTTCTTCCCTGTTTTTATTGCTTTTTTCTTGGGCTTTTGGGCTGTATGTAGAACGATTTTTCCAATACAATCAGGTTTTTGGGGTGGTTGGAGCTGTTCCCATGGCCATGATTTTTCTTTTTTTAGCCGCACTGGCCCTGCTGGTGGGCTTCGATGTGGACGCCAGCATCGCCAGGGGCAAGTAGGCCGGTAGCCCTTGAGTTTTTTGGGCGGCAGGCGGGCTTTCAGCGCTACTCCGCGGTGCCGCCCGGGCCGGAACCGCCGCAAAAGGAGCTCCCAAGGTCGCTCTTTTGCAGCAGTTCCGGCAACCGGGCTGCCCCTTGCGGGGTAGCTGCTTCAATCCCTGCCGCCGGCCCCTCAATACGTGAAGGAAAGCTGAAAAACCTTAGTTTAAATTGCCTACCAATACACACAAATCGGCAAGCCGGTTCGAATATCCGGCCTCATTGTCGTACCAACCAAAAACCTTGACCAAATTGCCTTTCACAAAGGTCAGTTCAGCATCAAAAATGCAGGAATGAGGGTTGCCCACAATATCTATCGAAACAATCGGGTCTTCGGTGTATTCTAAAATTCCCTTTAATTCATTTTCGGCCGCTTTTTTAAAGGCCTGATTTAGTGTGGCCGCATCCACCGGATTTCGAACAATAAGCGACATATCGGTTAAACTGCCCGTTGGAGTAGGTACCCGAACCGAGGTTCCATCCAACTTGCCATTTAAATGCGGAAAAATTTTGCCAATGGCACGGGCAGCTCCGGTCGAGGTAGGAACCAACGACAATGCAGCCGCACGGGCACGACGCAAATCGCTGTGCGGAGCATCCTGCAAACGCTGGTCGGCCGTATAGGCATGAATGGTATTCATAAAACCGTTTTCAATGCCGCATACCTCATCTACAATTTTAACCAATGGACTCACACAATTGGTGGTGCACGAGGCATTTGAAACGATGCGGTCTTCGGCAGTTAAACTGCCCTGATTGGCCCCAAGTACCACCATTTTGATTTCCGGCGATTTGGCCGGCGCTGAAAGCAATACCTTTCCTGCCCCGGCCTCTAAATGCTTTGAAGCACTTTCGGTATCTAAAAACAAGCCTGTACACTCCAAAACCACATCAATGTTCATTTCTTTCCACAACAGTTCTGCCGGGTTTTTTATCGCCGTAATCCGAATCTCTTTTCCATCCACAATCAAATTTCCGTTCTGCGTGCTTACCTGACCTATAAAACGACCTTGTATGGAATCGTATTTTAACAAATGAGCCAAGGTGCCGGCAACCGTTAAATCGTTGATGGCCACAACCTCAACCTCAGGTTTTGTAAGCAATGACCGGAATGTTATGCGTCCAATTCGTCCAAATCCGTTGATGGCAACCCGTATTTTTTTCATGTCTTTTTGAAAATTATTTTGCCGCAAAATTAACATTAAACATCCTACAATGCCTCCATATTTAGGGATTATTAAGTCCTTTTTTTTGATAACCTTTCATTCATTCCGGCTTAACATTTGCTTTTGCCCTTTCCATTTGCGAAATTTGTCAAACTTACGTTTAGGACTATGAAGCACTTTTTACCTTCTTCGCTCGGCATTTTGATTGGACTATGTTTTTCCTTTCACTCCGGGCTGCAAGCTCAGAATCAACACGTTCAATGCGGCAGCCATTTGTCGGATTATTCCAAACAACATCCGGATTTTTGGGATGGTTATGTGAAGTTCGTTGAAGATTTCAAGAAATTTAATTCGCAGAACCCCGGTCAATTTGAAACTGCCGAGAACGGAAAACGCATCATTCCTGTGGTGGTGCATGTCATTCACGAAGGGGGTTCCGAAAATATTTCAACCTCTCAAATCGTAAGCCAATTGGCCTCTGCGAATTTGGATTTTTCCTACACCAATGCCGATAAGGTGGTTATCCCTCCATACTTTGATAGCATTGCCGCCGATGCCAACATCGAATTTCGATTGGCCACCAAAACACCCAACGGAAATTGCACCGACGGCATCAATCGGGTCTATTCTTACAAAACCAACACCGCCCGCGATTACACCGGATTCAAACAATTAAGCTATTGGGATCGGGCCAAATACCTGAACATTTGGGTGGTAAAAACCATCGACAACGATGGAAATCCCTTTGGCAACATCCTGGGTTATGCTCAGTTTCCTTATTCTTTTGGAGGTCAAAACCCCGTTACCACTACCGACGGAATCGCTATGATTCACAACCGCACCGGTAAAACCGGCACCGCTGCCGGAACCACCGCCCGCACCATGACCCACGAAGTTGGGCACTGGCTTGGCTTAATCCATATCTGGGGCGACGACGATTGCGGAAACGACCAGGTTGACGATACCCCCTTTTCGCGTCAGCCCAATTTTGGATGCTTCACTTTCCCTAAAGAAGCTACCTGCATTGAGTTGACCTCCAACAGCACTGCTGCCGATACCGCTGCCCGCTTCCAAATTGGTGAAATGTTCAACAATTACATGGACTACACCGACGACAATTGCATGAATATGTTCTCTAAAGGGCAGAAACAAGTTATGGATTTTGTGTTCAACACCATTTCATTCCGCAGCAACCTAATTACCAATGCCAATGCCTTGGCCACCGGCACCGATGATGCCGCTCAGGCCAGCCCTTGTTCTCCGGCTCCCATTGCCGATTTTTGGTCCAAACAAGGCAGCAATAACTTTGAATCGTTGAAAATGATTTGCGAAGGAGCTTCCTTGAATATGAAAAACGGAACCCACAACGGAAGTACTTCAAGCAACACCTATGCATGGGTTTTGAATGGCGCCGTTTCTACCGGCTCTTCTGACTTTGAGCCTTTGGTTCAATACAACGTGCCCGGCCGATACGACGTTACACTGACCGCAACCAATTCCAATGGCAATGGTTCTAAAACCCGTCCGGGTTATGTTATGGTTTCATCAGATCTTGCCATGGACAAGAATTATCGGTATTACGACGCCATGGAGGCCGGCCCCGGGTACAGCTTTTTTGCCGACAACAAATGGGTGATGATCAACGAGGGGGCTAATCCCGGCAATGGCTGGGAAAAAGTAAATTACGGTGGGTACAAAAGCTATGGTGCAGCCCGTTGCAACTCCGGCGGATCATTGCGGTACGAGCGTTTCTTTATGGTTTCCCCTTCTTACGATTTAACCACCGTAAGCAATCCCTTGCTTGAAGTAAAATTTGCCTACGCTCAGCGCACCAACCAACCTTTCATCGAGCAAAACGATCAGCTTCAAATGTATGTTTCTACCAACTGCGGGGAATCTTGGCAGCTTCGTGGAATGAAATTGCGCAATCAAGGCAGTTCCATTACCACTTTGGCAGGAGCCAATTTACTGACCGCCGGCTTGGTGGCCTCGAATTTTGTGCCCACAGCCCCTGAAGAGTGGTCGTACTTCACCGTTGATTTGGCGAATTTTAGCAGCCGCGACAATGTGCGCATTATGTTTCATTACACCAGTGGCGGTCCTTATGGAAATCCCCTTTACATCGACGACTTTACCATTTCCAATTCCACTACCGCCATTTCAAATCAGCCTGAGAAGGCAGGGTTTAAAATGCTGCCGAACCCTTCTTCGGGCAATGTTCAAATTCAATGGGACAATACAGCCATTCTAGGAAGCGACATTCAGGTTTATGACCTGGCCGGCCGATTGATTCACGTTGAATCTACCCAATCGCTGAGCCAAGGTTCCAATTCAATCACCTTGCAAAGGTCGGTCTTTGGTGAAAGTGGATTGTACCTTGTGAAAGTCCTTGTAAACGGAAAAACCGAGGTACGTCGCCTGAGTATTCAATAATCCAAACCGGGGCATTTCCCGGGCATTGGTGATTTCGAAACCTATTTTATTTTGAGTCTGCGGGCGGGATTGAACCGGGTAGCCCGCCAGGCTGAAAGGCTACAGCAACGTGCGCTGCGGAGGCGACTTTAGGAGCCCCCGCAAAGCCACAGTTGCTGAGCCTTGCAGCCGCGGCCTACCGGTGAAAGCCCGTTGCCCGCCCCAAAAAATCACTTTTGAGAAAAAGTCCAGAATGTTGGTTTGGGTAAAACCCAGCCGTTTAAAAGGGTTTTTCGGAACAGATTTAAAGCGGCAAATGAGCTGCGCTCGATGTTCCCGGCCCGGTCCGAAGCCATTTTGAATGCCCTGGAATAGGTTCCGTAAGGGCCTGAAATTCCAATCCAAATGAGACCTACCGGTTTTTCTTCCGTGCCCCCACCGGGGCCGGCGATGCCGGAAGAACCAATGCCATAGGTGGCTCCGGTCAAATTTCGAATGCCCTTTGCCATGCTTTCGACCACCACGGAACTTACCGCACCATGGTATTGAATGTCTTCAGGAGAAACACCCAATGTTCTGATTTTCACCGAATTATCGTAAGAAACCACCCCTCCCATAAATGCATTTGAAGCTCCGGGAACGGCAGTAAGCAGGCTGGCAATGCTCCCGCCGGTGCAGCTTTCGGCCGTGGCTAAGGTGGCATTCTGTTCGATTAAAGCCCTCAAAACGGCCTGAGGCAGTTCGACTTCGTTCATTCCAATGCACTCAATTCCAAGCAATTCAATCAATCGCCGGCATTCTGTCTCAAAACCAGCCGCATTTTGATTGCCGGGATTCATCTGCGACAAGCGCAGCCGAACCCTTCCTGCCTTTGGCAAGTAGGCCAATGAAATGTGGGAAGGTAAATTCAGTTCCCAGTCACGCAGGTAAACCATCAGCTGTGATTCCGGAATTCCTTCGGTATGAAAAGTTTGGTGCCGAATGGGTACCAACTGAAAGCGGGATTTCAAAAAATCCAGGCCGTAATTTTCCATCAGATAGGCCATTTCTTTTGGAACCCCGGGCAAGCTGATAAGAATTCCATTGGCGGAGTCAAACAGCATGCCGGGTGCGGTACCGATGTGATTTAGCCAGGTTATGCACGATTTGGGCAAATTTGCTTGTCCTTTGTTGATTGCATCTAATTTTCTACCCCTGCTTTCCATGAATTTCTCTAAAAGAAGCAGAACGTCTTCGTCCGTTCGCCAATCGTCATGAAAAAACTGCCTGAGTGTGTTTTTGGTGATGTCGTCTCCGGTAGGGCCTAAGCCACCCGTACAAATTACCACATTGCCCGGTTGCATTAACTCATTTAAGGTAGCCAAAATGCAATCTTGCCGGTCGGCAATGGTTCTGTGTTCTTCTGCTTTAAGTCCGATTTCGTTCAACTTTGAGGAAATCCAGGCCACGTTTGTATTGATTACCTGCCCAATCAGCAGTTCATCGCCGATGGAAAGCAAATACACTTTATTGGATTTTTCCATACTACTGAATTGCATCCTTGATTAACAACTTTTAACCCGAAAGAGGTGCAGCGTTCCGGCATATACGCTGCACAAAATTTTAATTTTGTTTGAAGTTCAAAGATATTGAATCAAATGTACGTCAAGCATCCGGGACTTAACCAAAATTACGATGGATATACAATCATTAAATCAAAAAATTGCTGAAGAATCGGCCTTTGTTTCGGCGGTTCGTCTGGAAATGGACAAAGTTATTGTGGGTCAACGGTACATGACAGACCGTTTGTTGATTGGGTTGTTGAGCAATGGGCATTTGTTGTTGGAAGGAGTGCCGGGTTTGGCAAAAACCCTGGCCATTAAAACCTTGGCACAAGTAGTGGATGTAAGTTTTAGCCGAATTCAGTTTACACCCGACCTGCTGCCTGCCGATGTGGTAGGAACGGTGATTTACAACCCTAAGAACCAAGGGTTTTCGGTAAAAAAAGGTCCTGTATTTTCTAATTTTGTTTTGGCAGATGAAATCAACCGGGCGCCGGCAAAGGTTCAAAGTGCGCTGCTGGAGGCCATGCAAGAACGTCAGGTAACCATAGGCGACCAGACGTTTGCGTTGCCAGACCCGTTTTTGGTATTGGCCACCCAAAACCCGGTAGAACAAGAAGGCACCTATCCTTTGCCCGAGGCACAGTCCGATCGGTTTTTGCTTAAAGTGGTTTTGGATTATCCCAAAAAATCGGAAGAACAAGAAATTATTCGCCTGAATATGCTTCAGGAATTTCCAAAGGTAAATGTGGTATTGCATAAAGAACAAATTATTCATGCCCGCACTGTTGTTCGCGGCTTGTATATGGACGAGAAGATTGAGCGGTACATTGTAGATTTGGTGCATGCCTCGCGCGATCCGCAAGGGAATGGAATTCAAGGGCTTAAGGAGTTGATTTCTTTTGGAGCCTCGCCGCGGGCATCCATCAGTTTGGCCTTGGCATCGAAGGCATTTGCTTTTTTGCAGGGCAGGGGTTATGTGATACCCGAGGATGTTCGTGCTGTTGCAAAAGACGTTTTGCGTCACCGCATTGGGCTTACCTACGAAGCCGAAGCAGAGGAAATGAGCAGCGACGATGTGGTCGATTCGCTGTTGAATAAAGTGTTGGTGCCTTAATCAATTCTGAAAGTCAGGCAGTATGGAATTTAAAACAGGCAGTCCTGATGATTTAAAAGACTTGCTCAAAAAGGTCCGAAGGCTTGAAATTAAAGCCCGAGGGCTTACCGATCAATTGTTTGCAGGTCAGTATCACGCTGCTTTTAAAGGACGGGGTATGTCGTTTTCTGAGGTGCGAAATTATCAGTACGGCGACGATGTTCGGTTTATAGATTGGAATGTTACCGCCCGGTTCAGTGAGCCTTATGTTAAAATTTTTGAGGAGGAGCGAGAGTTGAGCGTAATTCTGATGCTGGATGTGAGCGCATCCTCGGGTTTTGGTTCTCATTACCGCTCACTTCGCGAACTGGCCGCTGAAATTGCTGCCATTGTTGGTTTTTCTGCCGTCCAAAACAACGATAAAATTGGGGCCGTTTTTTATTCTTCTCAAGTGGAACAATTTATTCCACCCCGAAAAGGGCGCTCTCATTTTTTAAGGATTTTACGGGATTTCCTGGCTTGCGTTCCAACCCATGCCGGAACCCGCACCGGTTTGGCTTTGGAATATATTGGCAGGGTTTTGCGAAAAAAAGCGACCGTTTTTTGCGTCAGCGATTTTATTGAGCCCTCTTTTTCCGATGCTTTAAAAATCGCCGCAAGAAAACACGATTTGCTCTTGATGCGCACTTCCGACCCCCAACTTGGCTGCCTTCCGGATGCCGGTTTGATTCGCATGCGCGATCCGGAAACCGGAGAAAACCTTTGGTTGGATACGCATAGCAAGACCGTTCGGCAATGCTGGAAAGACACCTGGAATAACCACCAAAAAAAATTGAAACTGGCCACTCAAAGGTATGGAGTGGATTTGGCCGAATTTAGTTCGTCTGCCGATGTGAGCAGGCCCTTAAACCAGTTGTTTAAATCTAGAGGAGTACGAAGATGAACCAACGATTTGTCGTTTTATTGCTTTTTTGTTGCTCCCTGATTGCCCAAGGACAAACCTCTTTTAACTTAAAATGGAAGACCGAAAAAGATACGGTTTCTTTAGGAGAACCCTTCTTTCTGGAATTGCGCCTGCCTGAACCCAAAGCGATTAAAACGATGGTTTGGCCGCAATTTGCCGACAGCTTAGGTCCTTTCGAACTTCTGCAAGTAAAATGGCTGGACTCCGCAGACTGGCGTTCAGGTATTTTGTTGCAAGCCGTGGTTTATGATTCTGGAACGGTTCAAATCCCCGGATTTATGCTTGGTTTTTTGGACAGCGTAGATACCCTTTCGGTCGAAATTCCAAGCCATACTATGGAAGTTTTGGCTCCCGATGTGAATATGGAGGCCGATTTTCAAGATATTTTGGCCAATCCCGATTCGGGCTACCATTGGCATGAATTCCTTCCATGGATAGCTTTGCCGGCATTCCTTGTCCTTCTGGCCCTTGCATTGTGGTTGATTATCAAAAAAAGAAAACAGACAAAACCACTGCCCACGGCCCCCAAAATTGATCCTTTTGATGCCGCCATTGAAGCCTTAAACCGCCTTAAAAAAACCCAGTCAAACCTTTCAGAAGAACAGATTAAGGAATTTTATACCCAAACCGTAGATGTGCTTCGAGAATTGGTTGACCGGGTGTATGATTTAGACGTTTCTGAAATGACGAGTTCCGAGTGGTTGGCGATTTGGAAACGTAGGCCTGAACAAGAGATTACGGGAAAAGAATTAAACTACGTGCTTCATATTGCTGATTTGGTAAAATTTGCAAAGCAACAGCCCGGAGCCACAGAACGGCTGCAATTGATTGAAGCTGCCGAGGCATTTGTTCTGGCATGCAGGCGGTATTCCCAAACTTTAACCACCCCTTCCCATGAATGATCTATTCACTGTCCAGTTTGATTATCCTTGGGTATTCGCGTTATTGCCTGTAGTGGGTTTATTCGCCTGGCTGCGTTTTCGTAAAATAAAAAAAGAGGGAACAGGTTGGAAACATCCTGTTTTGCCCAATACAGCAAAAAAATACCCCATTGGTTTGCGTCAGCGGCTCCGTTGGTTGCCCAATGCCCTCAGGGCTTTGGTCTTTATTTTGATTGTTGTGGCCTTGGCAAGGCCTCGAGGCCATATTGGCATGACCGAGGTGAACCGGGAGGTGGTAGATATTCAGCTGGCTATGGATATTTCCATCTCGATGAAAGCCAAAGATTTTTCGCCCGACCGCCTTGGGGTTTCAAAAAAAATAGCCGCCGAGTTTATTGAGGGCCGGCCAACCGACCGAATTGGCTTGGTTATTTTTGCGGGCGAAAGCTTTACCCAATGTCCGGCAACCCTAGACCATGAGGTTCTTCAAATTTTACTTTCGAAAATTGAAACAGGTATGCTGGTCGATGGTACTGCCATCGGTGCCGGTTTGGGAACCGCTGTGGCCAGACTTAAAGATTCCGAGTCAACCGGCAAGGTGGTTATTTTGTTGACCGACGGAGTAAACAACAGTGGAAATATTGCCCCTGCCACCGCCGCCGATATTGCCAAAACCTTTGGAGTTCGAGTATATACCATAGGTGTGGGTAAAAAAGGCAGTGCTTTGTCGCCAGTGGCTATGAACCCAAACGGTACCCTGGTTTTTGGAATGGCTCCGGTTGAAATCGACGAGAATTTGCTCAAAGACATCGCAGTCCAAACCGGTGGAAAATACTTCCGGGCCGAAAATGAACAATCCCTGAAATCCATTTTTGAAGAAATCGATGCCCTAGAAAAAACCCTGATTAAAGACAAAGAATTTTATGTGCACCCCGACCTTTTTTGGCCTGTGGTGGCCCTGGCCTCTCTTTTTCTGCTTCTAGAATGGGCTCTTCGTTTGCTTTGGTTTAAAAGTGTTACCGAATTATGAATTTTGAGAATCCTACATACCTGAAAGGACTCTGGTTCTTATTGCCTGTAATCGTGTTATTTGTTCTCGATTACCGCTGGAGAAGCAGCCGATTTTTAAGGATGGGAACCCCCTCAATCTTGCTTAGGACGCTTGGATTGTTTCCCAGGTTTGTTCTGATTGCCCGGTATGGATTGCGGCTTCTGTTGCTCGCATCTTTAATCTTGGTTTTGGCCCGACCCAAAGGAGGTATGACAGATAGCCCCAGAAAAAAAATCAGAACCCAGTTGGTTTTTTGCCTGGATGCCTCTAGATCCATGCTGGCCGAAGACCTTCAACCCAATCGCCTTTCTCGAGCCAAACAAGCCATTTCGGCTGTGTTAAAACGCCTGCAAGGCGACCAGGTCGCTTTGGTGGTTTTCGCAGGTTCTGCTCACATTCAATTGCCCATGACCAACGATTATGGAGCCGCAATGATGTTCCTGGATGCCGTCTCAACCGATTACCCCTCGGTTCAGGGAACTTCCATTTCTGCCGCCTTAAAGGAAGCCCTAAAAACCCTGCCCGAAAAAACCGAGGCTGAACCCGCCATCGTTTTAATGTCGGACGGCGAAGACCACGAAGGCGATTTAGCCCCAATTCTGTATGAACTAAAACAACGCGGAATACGCGTTTTTGCTATGAGCATCGGAAGTCAGGTGGCCGCACCCATTCCCAACAACGGTTCCTACCTTTCAGATGATAAAGGAAAATTAGTCTTTACAAGGCCAAACGAAGAAATGCTGAATAAAATCGCACTTGAAACCAACGGGCTCTTTGTGAAAGGAAATGACCCTTCCACCGCTTTGAATAAGGTTATGGCTGAAATTGAACGATTAAAGAAATCTACCAGTTTATCCGCCGAAGCATCCCTCGGCCGAGAAGAACTCTTCCTTCCTTTTTTGTGGTTTGCTTTTGCAATCCTTTGCCTTGATCTGCTTTTTGTTTCACAATGGGAAAAATGGCTACGAAAATGGAGCATCTTCGGTTAAATTTTCTGCTGCTTTCTTTGGCTCTCCTCACAGCAGTTCCAACTCAGGCTCAAATCCCCGGACTGAAGTCCTACCGCTTACTGCGAAACGGAAACCGTGCCCTTAAGGAAGCCCAACCCATGAAAGCAGATTCTGCCTTTAGTCTTTACTTAAAGTCTGACCCCAACAATCCCTACGCACAAATGGGCCTGGGAAATGCCCTTTATCAACAATCCAAACCCGACTCGGCCCGATATTGGTTTGAAAAGGCCGCCGATTCCTTTAATAATCCCGAACACAAAAGCATAGCCCATCACAACCTGGGCAACACCTACATGAAATCAGAAAAATGGGCCGATGCCGCTCAACAATACAAGCAAGCTCTAAAACTTCAGCCCGACAGCGAAAAATCCCGCTACAACCTGCAATATGCCCTTAAAAAACTAAAATTACAACAGCAACAGCAACAACAACAGAAAAATCAGAATCAACAACAACAGCAACAGCAACAGCAACAACAACAGCAACAACAACAGCAACAACAACAGCAACAGCAACAACAACAAAGCAATAATCCCAAACAGCGTCTGCAAAAGAAAGATGCAGAGCGGATTCTGGATGCTCTAAACCGCCAGGAAAAGGAAGTTCAAAAGAAAAGAGAAAAGAACGATTCCGAAGGCAGTCCCACAAAACCCGAAAAAGATTGGTGACCATGAAAAAGAGGACTTGGTTTTCGATGTTTTTTATCCTGTTGTCCCTCACATTAGGGGCTCAACAGATTCAGGTTTCGGTTCAGCCCCAATCGCCGGTGGTGAATCAGCCTTTCCAAATCAGCTACGATATTTCCGGTTTGGCCGGACAATACAAATTGCCATCGTTTGATGGATTGATAAAGTTGGGCACATCTCAACAGCAAAGCATCATCAATGGGGTGTCCACCTTCAAGATTTCAGCCCGGTTGATGAGCAGAACACCGGGAAAAATATCGATTGCTCCTTTGCAACTTTTTTCCAACGGAAAGGTTATCGCCCAATCGGCCCCGGTTCAATTAACCATTTTAGACGAGGCTCAAGCCAAGGCATCAAATCCACAAGAAAAGGCCCAGGTTAAAAAAGCCGACAATCAGATTTTTGCCCTCGCCCGATTAGAAAAGACCGAGGTTTACGTTGGTGAACCCTTAATCGTTAGCATTGATTTGTACTCAAAATACAGCTCGGTTCAGTTTGAATCGGTTAAGTTCCCGTCTTTAAATGGGGGTTGGGTTCAAGATATTCCCGAAGCCGAAGACCAACAGTTTAGGCAAACCCAGGTAGAGGGTGAACCTTTTTTGGTTGCAACCCTCAAAAAATACGTGCTGGTTCCCCAGGTTCAAGGTAAAATTACCATTGACCCACTGTTGGCAAGTGTTGTGGTAAGTTACAGGGAGGCATCCTCCGATCCATTCGATGTTTTTTTTGGCGGTCGAGTGGTGGAAAAAAAAGTTGAACTCAAAACCCCCAAAGTATCCTTAACCGCCCTTCCGATTCCATTTGAGGGAAGACCGGCCGATTTTACGAATGGGGTAGGGGATTTTCAACTTGAAGTGAACCCCGGCAATACCACCCTTAATGTGAACGATGCTTTTGATTTGACCGTTTTAATAAAAGGCAACGGCAACCTTAATCTGTTGGAACTTCCAAAACCCAATATGCCTGCGGAATTTGATGCCTTTACTCCCGACGTTCAAGATAAAATTTCTTTTTCTGTATCGGGCGTCGCCGGAACAAAAAAAATCAATTACATCTACATCGCTAAAACACCCGGAACTTTTGTTTTGCCTCCTTTTTCCTGGTCTTGGTTTAATCCCAAAACCAAAAAATTTGAATCCTTCACCTCCGATTCCATACGGGTACAAGTCTTGGGTTCTGCCAACGATACCGAAACGGCAAGCTCAGTCCCAATTAAATTTCAACTTTCCATACCCCAGGGCCGAACCTCTATCTTGCCCCCAATCTATACTCCATTTTATGGCAGTTTTTCCTTTTTTGCCTGGCTATGCTTTTTGTTGGGCTTGATTGGATTGTATGCCTTCAGGGCCAAAAATTGGCTGGTTGCCATCCGAAACCGGCGCTCACGTACTTTAATGAATTCAGCCATTTTGTTGAACGAAATTAAATCCTGGCAAAAAAAACCCGGCAAAGAAGGCACTGTGGCCCTTATTAACACGATGGAAAGTTACCTGCGCGACCAATGGAATCTGCCCATCGCTCAGCAAAGCCCCAACGAGCTCCTCCACCTCTTTGGGCCTATGAAGCAAGAAAAAGCCGCCGCCGATTGGTCCGCCGCACTCCAACAATTGCATTTTTTGGCTTACGCTTCATCTCCCGGCAAAGAAGATGCCGAACGACTGGCCCAAACCCTGAGTAAAACCGTCAAATCCATGGAATCGTGCAAATGATGCGTATTTCTTTCCTTTTTATGCTGTTCCAACTGCTGAACGCCCAATCCGGTATACCGGCTCAAGAACTTCTGCCTGAACAAAGGTTGATCCAGGCCGACCGTCAATACCAAGCCGGGCAATTGGATTCTGCCCAACAAAATTACCAAGCCCTGATTGATGCCGGATACCTAGGCCCACATTTGTACAACATGCTGGCATCCATTTCCTTAAAAAGGCAAAATACCCCCATGGCTCTTCAACACCTTTATACCGGCCTACTGCTTTTTCCCGACTCTAAATTGCTTAGCGATAACCTTTCTTTCATTGAATTGCGCGAGGATTTGCCTTCCGGACCCAGACCTTTTTTGCCTTGGGGAGTTCATTTCTTCTCCACCTCAAACTGGGCAAAAGTCCTTTTGGCCTCCTTGGCTCTTTTAATTATTGGCCTGGTTTTGGGAACTTGGTTTAATTCCGCTGCTTTGCGCCGTTGGATGAGCGCCCTGGTTCTGGCCTCTGTTGGCCTGGGCCTGGCTTCCCTGTTTTCCGCTCATTGGAGGCATAATCAGTCTCAAAAAGAATACGGAATTGTGAAAATCAATCAAACCCCTGTTTTGGTTAAACCTCAACCCGATGCCGAGGTTTTGATGTATCTGGTGCCCGCTCAAGCTCTTGAAATTACGAAATGGGAAAACGGCTGGGCAAAGGTGAAAAACTCCGATAACACCGAAGGTTATGTGCAAGAAGTTCACCTGTTGCGCGCCATGCTTTACAAACCTTAATGATGCGAATTCTGCTGTTGAGCGATAGCCACGGTGCCTTTCCCCAAAAGTTAGAATCCCATTTTACACAGGCAGACGAAATTTGGCATGCCGGCGATGTAGGCCCAATCGCCGGTTTGGATTATTTAAAAACCTTCAAGCCAATTCGGGCTGTGTTTGGCAATATTGATGGAAGGGAGATTCGGCAGCAATGCCCTGAATACCTGTGTTTTAAATTGGAAGGATTGTCTTTTTTTTTGATGCATATTGTTGGCCGCCCGGGCAAGTACACCGCCCGTGCTTTGCAATTGGTGCAGCAACACAAACCCAATGTGCTCATGTGCGGCCATTCCCACATCGCTTTGGTAAGTCCGGGAATTTTTCCGGGCAGTTTGCATTTGAACCCCGGCGCCATTGGCAATCAGGGTTGGCATAAATCCATTACAGCCCTTCGTTTTCAAGTGGAAAAGAAGCGCATTTTTAATATGGACTTGATCGACTTGGGGCCTCGAGGGCAAGCTCAGCCCATGCATTTTTTCTGATGATTTTAGGGCGGGTATCGGGCTTTCGCAGGTAGTCCGCGTTTGGCAGTGGCTGCCCCAGCGGCTTTGCGGGGGCTCCCAAGGTCGCCTCCGCAGCCGGCGGGCCAGGCACTGCCAAACTTGCGGGCAACCTTGCTCAATCCCGCCCGCAACCATCCCAATTCTTTTACCAACCCTTTTATTTTAAACAAAAAAAGCCGCCCCAATCCCGGAGCGGCTTTCATACAACCAAAATTTTTTTTAGTGGTTTACCACCAATTTGCCGCTCATTTTTTGAGCCCCGGCAGTTACATGGTAAACATAAATTCCGTTCGCAAGACCTGACAACGAAACTTCAATTTGGTTTTTGCCTTGAACTACTTCAGCATTCATTGCAGCAACACGCTGACCGGACAAATTCATAATTTCAACCAAACCCTCAGAATCGGCATCAGCACCAAAGGTAATTACTGCGCTTTCGTTGGCCGGATTTGGGAAAGCCATTAGGTCGGTCGATGAAATGAAGTCAATTCCACCTGTGTAATTCGCCACACGAATTCCCATTTTGGGATCTGCTTTAAGTGGTGCTCCTTGGAAAGTGAAGGTGGTAGAAATACCCGCCAACGACTTTTGGCCATTGTTCTCAAGAATCACAAAAGTGCTGGTAGTACCGCAGGTTGGTCCATTGGCAAGGGCCACAGCACCGGAAGAAGTATCTGTTGAAAAAGTTTCAAAGGTTACCAGGAAATTTCCTGTTACATTCACAGCAGGAAGAAATGGGAATACAGTTCCCGTTACGCTCGCAACACTGGTGTCAATGTTTGCATAGGGCACAGCCGCAGAAGTACCGGCAACATTGTAAGTTCCGGGAGTGGTTTCTTTCCAAATCTTGGCAACATAGGTACCTCCGGTGCTTGATGAATCAATCAAAGCCTTGAAAGCATGAAAAACACCAAGACCTTGAACATCACCATTGGCATTGAACATGTGGCCTACTTCTTTTAAATAATAGGTGTTTGTTCCACTGGTATCGGTTAAAATCGCCGGTCCGAAAATAAATCCACCAAAGGGAAACGGCTGGGTGCCGGGTAAGGTGTAAATGGTGAAATTGGTACAGCCTTGAGCAATCGAGGCTGGCGCTAAATCCATGTCAACCTTTTCGGTAACTTGGTGGTTGAAACCTTCCATAGTTCCGGCTTGGTTTGGTTTGTACTGGGCATTTAAACTTAGACCCAACACCGCTGAAACAGCAAATAGTAAATTTTTATTCATTTTTTTAATTTTTTGAGTTACACAAATGTAACTTTTTTTAATTCAAAAAATTTGTTATGAGTGTTTTTTTCTTTTGAAAGAATATTTGCACCGTTCTCCGTTCAAATCATGAATACCACAACACCTTTGCGTCTGAATTTTAGGGGTTGCAAAAAAAAACGCCGGAACCAATGCCCCGGCGTCTCAAATTCAAATAATCCGTTTATTTTTTAATAATCCTGAAATGCTGACTACCCTCAGTGGTTTCTACGCTTACAATGTAAACCCCTGCAGGCATTAGTTCAACCCCGGCACCATCGAAAACGATGGTTGCCTCACCTGAAAACGGAACTGCTTGTTGCGTATGCAAAGTCCGGCCGCTCAAGTCGCGCAACCGCACCTCGGCTTTTTGACTTAAACCTATTAGCTCAATCCTAAGTTCAGCATCAAAGGGATTTGGATAAACATTGCCTTTCCATTGGCCCGATAAATCTAAACCTCCTGCCACATTCAATTGAACCGGATTGCAGGTTGAACTGGAGCAACCGTTGTCGGTAATGGTTAAGCATACATTGTACAGACCGGGGAAGAAGAATAACTTCTGTGGATTTATGTCATAACTAAAGGTTCCATCCCCAAAATCCCAAACGTAGTTCAAATAAGGGTCAAGGGTGTCGGGCAAGAAATGAATTGTATTGGCAGTCAACAAAGTTGGGCTGAAGTTTGAGTTGATTAATTCGGTAACCATAACGTTTTGAGTTAAGGTGTCTTTGCAACCCTGGTTGCTGGTTAGCACCAAGGTTACCGTATAATTGCCGGCATTGGGAAAGAACAGACTGGGAACTTGCATGGTACTGCTCATTCCATTGCTTGTATTCCATTGGTTTGAAACAATGCTTCCTGCCCCAATGCTGGAATTGTTGGTTATGGGCATTAAGCTTCCTCGGCAATGGTCAGGTAGGCTAAAGGCGGCCACCGGTTTGGGTAAAACAGTTGTAATTCCGCTAAATGCGGCACTGCAACCATGATTGGTGATGGCTGTAACCGTCCAGTTGTAATTGCCCCAGTTGGAATAAACATGGTTTGCTGTGCTGCTGCTTCCGGTATTTCCGTCTCCGAAGTTCCACTGATAACCGGTTATTGCTGCACCATTGGTGTTCTGAACCCCTGCCAAAGCATTGAAGGTACTGAATTCTTCCTGGCAAACATTATTCACGGTTGCCGAAGATATGCTTGGATTGGGGTTTACCCGGGCAACCAGAGTTTGTGAACTGCTGCACCCGTTGTTGCTGCTAACCGTAAAGGTGGTGGTGTACTGACCTGCTGAAGCATAGGTATGGCTGAAATTGGTTTGTGTCGATTGGTTTCCGTCGCCCAAATTCCAGTTGCTTCCGCTGATTACCGAGCCGTTGGCCGGAGACACAAAGGCAAAGGCCGAGAAACTGCTGCTGTTTCCTACACACACATCGGCAATGCTTAGATTTGAAATCACAGGGTTTGGATTGACTATGGCTTGCCCACTTGAACTGATGCTGCATCCATAATTTGTTGTTACGGTAAGATTCGCTACATAGGTTCCTGCATTTGCATACGTGAATGAAGGATTGGCTTGGGTGCTGGTGTTTCCACCTCCAAAATTCCATTGGTAGGCATTGACAACAGAACCATTTGTCGGGGGAACCGAGCTGGACTGAACGAAGTTGCTGGCAAAACCCTGACATACATCGGCGGCACTTACGCTCGAAATAACAGGGAAGGGATTCACCAGAACTGTATCATGGAATACCGTAGGGCAGTTCTGATTTGTATTTATGGTTAAACTAACCGGGAAGGCACCCGTTTGTGCATAGGTTTTCGTTGGGTTCATAGAAGGACTGGTTGTTCCATCGCCAAAAGTCCATAAATAGCCCGAAATCTGTGCTCCGTTCACATTCGATAGGGTAGAATTCTGCAAAAACAGGGTTGGGGCTCCAAAACAAACGTCCGGGAAACTGGTACTCGAAATTTGAGGTTCGGGATTCAAAAGTGCAGTGCCCGTGGCGGTATCGGAACAACCGTGGTTGCTAACCACTACCACAGTGACGGTATAGCTGCCCGGATTGGCATAGCTGTGGGTAGTTTGCAACCCGTTTGCACTGCCCCCATCGCCGGTATTCCACACCGTAGAACTGATTTGAGCTCCGTTGATGTTCGCTAAAACAGCGTTAACACTCAATGGACTTGGAGCACCATCACAAACCGTTGGAATGTTTAAATTGCCCAAAACCGGATTGGGATGCACCAGTGCCGTATGAATTGAAGTATCTTTGCAACCTTGGTTGGTAGTAGCTATCAGCGTAACATTGTAGCTGCCCGGCACAGAATAGGTATGGCTTGGGGCCGACTGCGAACTTCCGTTTCCATCGCCAAATGTCCAGGTATATCCGGAAATGGCAGCCCCGTTCGTATTTGAAACGTTCGAAACCTGATTGAACAGGGTTGAATTCGTATGGCATACCGCTGCTCCCGTTGTACTTGAAATTACCGGTTTGGGATTTACCTGAGCACTGCTCAATAGGGTATCGCTGCAACCATGATTGCTCACCACAATCAATTGAATCGGATAAATACCGGCATTCGCATAGGTGTGCGGATTGCTAAGGGCATTGCCTGAATTTAAATCTCCAAAATCCCATGCCACGGTTGAAATAACCGCATTGTTGGTATTGCCCAGTTGCACACTCGCATTAAAGGGTGTGGTTAGGCCCTCGCATACGGTAGGTGCTGAAACCGAAGCGATGACCGGTGAGGGATACACCGTAACCGTTAAGGGATTTGAAGGCAATGATTTGCAGTTGTTTACGTCGGTAACGCGGGCAGTGTAAACGCCTTGAACCAGCGCTGAAATGGTTTGTCCGCTGTCTCCGTTATTCCAGGTAATGTTGTTGGGTAAATTCGATTGCAGTTTTGTGGTATCGTAAGAACAACCGGATAAAGGACTAAGGTTAATGATTACCGGAGCCAGAGGCAGGGGCAATAAATTGGTAGTGGTTGTTGCCGAAGGCAGCGATTGACAACCATTCACATTGGTATGGGTAACCTGAAAGTTGCCGGAAGCCAAAACATAGATGGAAGCCGTTGTGTCTCCATTGCTCCAGGTATTTCCGGTTTGATAACTGGAACTTAGTTGAATGCTGTCGCCCGAACAAAAAGCCAAAGGCCCGCTGGCAGTAATGGTGGGAGCGGTCGGATTCGGATTAACAGTAACTGTAGTGCTTGCGCAGGTAGGGCTAAATTGTCCATTGTTGAAATTTCGGGCATAATAGGTTGTGGTAACAGATGGAGTTACCGAAATGTTTGCACCCGTTCCAATTTGAACGCCCCCACAAGAGCCCGTGTACCAATAAACCACCCCACTGATGCCTTGTGCAGTAAGCGTGGTGCTTTGGCCTTGACAAACTTGTGCCGAACTTGCTGTTATTCCGGAAGGGGGACTTACAAAAGGATTGCAGGTAGATATGTAAGCCATGTTTCTGCATGGACCACCGCAGCTACCGCTGTAATTCCCCAAATGAATATAAAAAGTACCTGTGCTGTTTGCCGTCCAAGATAAATGAGACCCCAAACCACACCAATCATCGTTCCATGAAATAGGATTCGATGTAGGTGAAGTCGTAATAGTTAGGTAGGGGTCGCTGGAATACGAGCCGCCACCTTGGCAATGGGTAAAAGTGTAGGTGCAACCCGCTTGTGCCTGAAAGCTAAAATAGCCGCCTGAGCAAACACTCGTGGTTTGCCAACTTGTGGTAGGAATTATACTTCCAATGCTGTTCGAACAAACCCGTTGGGCTTCCAAAGTATTAGAAGAATAAACCCAAAAATAAATAAGCAAAAGAATAATAAGCAAGGAACACTTTTTCATGTTAATACTTTTTTTAAAAATTACTTAAGAATTTATTAAAGTATGTTAATTAATGTTTAAATTTAGGGTGTTTTTTGCTTAAAAAAGCGATTTCTTCAGAATTTACTTTTTATTAAATTTTTAAATCCGATTCTTAAAAAGTTATTAAAGAAAATTTTTGGGGTTAAAATTTTTAATTCCATTTTCAGTACCGAAAAGCCAACCTTGCGAACAAGTTGTTCCCGCGGGAAAAATCCGCACCCCGGCTGTTTGCATTAAACTTTTGGCTGATTCCTTTTGAATTAAAGCCGCTTCATGCTTAATTCCATTCTTTTTTCTGCTTATCCTTACCTTCGTGGTATGTACCTGAATTCCCTTCACCTTGTTCAATTTAGAAACCATGCAGAATTGCAACTTCAATTGGGTGCAGGAGTCCATGCCTTGGTTGGCACAAACGGTTGCGGTAAAACAAATGCGTTGGATGCGGTGCATTACTTGTCTATGACTAAAAGTTTTTTGCAATCTTCCGATCAGGCAAGCTATCCTTGGGAATTGGCCGAAAACCCCTCGGCTTTTTTTATGCTGGAAGCCGAACTGAAAGAGGCGGAAACCACAAACCATGTTTACCTGAGTTTTAGCAAGCAAAAAGGAAAGGTGCTAAAATGGAATCAAAAAACCAGCCTTCGGCTTTCTGAACACATGGGCAAATTCCCAACGGTGGTCATTGCCCCCCAAGATGCTATGTTGGTAACAGGAGGCAGCGAGGGGCGGCGCCGGTTTTTAGATGCCCTGATTTCTCAGTACGATTCCCTGTATTTGGATTCTTTGATTCGATACAACCGAGCGATTTTGCAACGCAATGCTTTTTTAAAGTCTGAACGACCTGACTTGGCCTATTTGCAAGTGATGGACGAGCAAATCTTACCGCTGGCAATCCGCATTTTGGATGCCAGAATTGAATTTGTTGACATTTTTATGCCGGTTTTTCAAATCTATTATACTCAGTTGGCTCAGCATCCTGAACAGCCTGAATTGCGCTATGAGGCCACTGCTTTGCCCCATGTTTTTGCAGAACTGTGGCAGGGCAACCGAATGAAAGACCTGCAAGCCCAATTTACTACTTTGGGTCCTCACCGAGATGATTTGGGCTTTGAACTTAAGGGGCATAACCTGAAAAAGTTTGCCTCGCAAGGCCAACAAAAAACCTATTTGGTCGCATTGAAATTGGCTGAACACGCTTTTTTGCGAAAAAAACTGGGGGTTGCTCCCGTTTTATTGCTGGACGATGTGTTTGATAAACTGGACCCGGAGCGCGTCCGTCGCCTATTGGCCTGGACGAATTCCGGCGAGGTTGATCAGGTCTTACTTACAGACACAGGCGAACAAAAGGTGGCCGAGGTGCTTAAACACCTTGATATTGCCGCTCAATTTCATGAACTTTAGGCCGTGAAATCAACCAATGAACATACATTAAAGGCCGCCATCGAAGCCTTGTTGAAAAAATACCGCCTGCAAGAAGGCCTTACAGCCCATCGAGCCCTTGCCGCATGGAAGCAATATGCCGGACCTTTTATTGCCGAAAGAACCGGCAAACTGGAGTTTAAAAAGGGAATCCTTAAAATTTACATTCAATCTGCGGCCCTTAAGCAAGAAATCTACATGGAGCGTTCTAAAATTAAGGAAGAAATGAACGCCATTTTAGGCTCAGGTACCGTTGAAGAGGTTCAGGTACTCTGATAAAACCTTCATTATCTCTAAAAATGCCGTTTTTTGGCAGATACCTGATTTTCTTTACCTTTAAACCAACCATTAAAAAAAAAATCATGAATCAACGCACTTTGTTCCTTGGCTTCTTTTTAGGTCTTAGCACCTTATTTTTAACCTCTTGCAGTTTCTTTGCCGATAAACCCAGCAAGAATGCCGAAAAGTTCCTGACGCATTTCTACGCTCTTGAATTTGAGGAAGCAAAAAAATACGGTACCAAATCCACCGGCGAACTGCTCGATGCATTAAAAGGTTTTGTTGCCATGCTTAGCGAAGAGGACAAAAAGAAAAAGAGTTTTAAAATTGTAGGAGAAACCATTGACGGTGATACTGCCGTGGTTTTGTTTGAGGAGGAAGGCAGCAAGGAGCCCGAAACCCTAAATATGGTGAAAGAAGATGGCAAGTGGTTGGTCAACATGTCAAAAGAGGATTTAGATAAAGAAGACGAAATGGAAGGCAGTATGGACGAAATTGAAGAAGAATTGGAAGAAGAATTGCCCGGCATTGATACTGTTTCCGTGGATAAGGTAAATTAATTCATGAGGGTTTTTTGAGGAAAAACCACTTCAAAAAACGCGGTGTCTAAAAACATTTCAAAGCTATAAAGCCCCCAAGCATTTTGCCTGTGGGGCTTTGTTATATCGCTTCCTCCACCCCGAAGCAAGCCCCTCCAAATCAATTCTGAGCAGTATAGGGTACTGCTGTCTTGGGCATCAAAACGATGGTCAAAAGCCACTTTTTGGCTTAAAAACCACAAGACCTGTTCAACCAAAATCTGCCTGTCGAAGGGGTTTTTTAAGCGAGTAACCGCCAGGCTGCCCGGCTTGCATTGCCGAACAAACTCTGCCAAACCACATTGCTGCATGCCATCTATGTTTGAAAGGGAGCTGGAGACTGTATGAACCACCTGAAATCCTGAATCGGTTTTAACCAACACCCCGCAATGGGAAAAGCGGTATTTTCCTTTTAGTCGATTGGCAATGGTAGCGCTTACCAAACCATATCCTTCCCGAAGTAGAATGTCGCCGGAGCGCAGGGCATTTACCTGCCGGATGGTTAAGGTTTGAGTGGAATTTTTTTCCGCTTGCTGTTCCAGGTAATCCCAGATGTACAATGAAGAAAGCCCAATCAAGCAAATTACGGCAATCCGGATTGGCCATGTTTTTTTAAAACGAATTTGCTTTGCTTTAGACACTTTAAAAAAATACGTTCTCTAAAGGTAATTATTATTGGAGTGGGTTTTAAAAACGAGGCGCTTGCGGCAGGGATTGAACCGGGTTGCCCGCAAGGTTGGCGGGTACCGGCCCGCGAGGTGCGGAGGCGACTTTAGGAGCCCCCGCAAACCCGCTGGGCCGGCACCCGGCAGCCGCGGACAACCGGTGAAAGCCCGTAGCCGCCATCAAAAAGAAAAAAATTACCTTAAAATACCTCGAAAACCTCGCTTTAAAATATAGGAGGTAGAGGGAGCTAAGGGGCTTTGCAACCAACGGTCGCGGCATGCAAATACAAAGTCGGGCCGCGTTTTTCCGGCATCGTTCAACCAATTGCCAACGCTGTTTTGAACATACAGTGCAGGGTCTTTGCACAGGTTGTCGAGCAGCTCTTGTGCCAACTCAGGTTCGGCCTTTAAATCGGGAATGTGTGCACACCAAACGCCGCGGGGCCGGGTGGCTTCGCTGGCAAAACGCCGAAGGTTTTCGCTTGTTTCTTGGGTCCATGGAATCAGATAATCAATAAGTTCTGTAGTTTTTTTAATGGCCAAAGGCCTCAGTGCAAGCCAGGCCATTTCGCGAACGGCAAAGTGTACATCGTCGGCAAAGGGCCTTAATCGCAGCAATTCCTCCTTGACCGAATTGGGATTTTTCGGGGTCCAAAGCAGGGCCCAGCACCGAACAATGTCAGAAGTGTGCAAAGCCATTTGCACAGGTACCCGGGGGCCCAGAATTTGCTCAAGGATGCTTGCAATGGCTTTGCAGCGCTGCAGAAAACCTAATTTTTGAGCCTGCTGCAAGGCCTGTAAATTTGCTGAATCGGGTTTTTGTTTTAACTCTGCCAGCAAATTGGCAGCCAGATTTGCTTGATTCAATGCCAGGGATTCCACCAGATTGGCGGTGGGCAGGGTTCCGGATTCCAAGGCCTTCAAAATTTCAGCCGGAATTTCGCCCATGGTTCGAGCCCCTTTGCGGGTTGCCGGCTTGTTTAGAGGATCAGGCATTTGGTTAAACCCTAGGCCAATTTATGGCAGCAAGCCCTTTTCACGCAAAAGTGTTTCAACGTTGGCCCCGGAACTTAAATCCAAATGCCAGGCCTGAATTCCAACCCGGGCAGCTCCCTCGGCGTTTTCTTTCAAATCGTCAATAAAAACGGTTTCTTCCGGCTGCAGGTTGTTTTGATTCAGAATATGCTGAAAACCTTGTGGATCGGGCTTTCGGTGTCCGATTTCGCAGCTGTAGTACACGGCTTCAAAATGCGATTCAAATTCGGTGTAAGGAACAGGCAATTGAGTTCGATAAGCTTGCAAATGCCAATCGTTGATGTTCGAAAATAAAAAAAGTCGGTGGTTTTGCTTTAAAGTGCCCAACATTTGAATGCGTTGCAAGGGCAGTTCGGTTAAGATGGAGTTCCAGGCCTCTTGAATTTGCTCTTTTCGAACTTGTTGCGGAGCGAAGCGGAGCAGGTGATCGGCGAATTCTTCCGAGCTGATTTGGCCCCGTTCGTAGGAATGAAATGGGTTGTTGGAGTCGGAATTAAAAAACATGTCTTTCAATCCTTGCATTCCAAGGGCAAGGAATCTTTTTCCGGGTTCCTGGTAGTTGATGTCGAACAAAACCCCACCCAAATCAAAAATCAGATTTTTTGGACTCACTTGCAATTCGATTTGCCTAATTCTAGATGAATTCGTCCCATGTGTTTACTTAAACCGAAAATAATATGGGTTTCTGTAATTTCTATGACCTTTGGATTAAATTTTAGTTTTTCCGGGTGGTTTGCAGCAAGGTGCCGAATCAATTTAGCTTGATGGGAATTCGTATGAACAGGTATTTTCATTGTTCAGGATTCGGGTTGTCTTGGCACAATTCAATCAGGACTCTACCTGTACCTTTTGGATGAAGAAAGGCGATAAGTTTGCCGTCGGCTCCCGGTTTTGGGTGCTCGTTTAAAACCTGAAAACCGGCTGATTTTAGTCGCTCAATTTCCTGATGCAGGTCATCAACGTGGAACGCCACGTGGTGAATACCTTCTCCATTTTTTTCAAGAAATCGGTGGATTGGGCTATCGGGGCCGGTGGCAGCAAGCAACTCAATTTTGTTGTTGCCGGCCATAAAAAACGAGGTTTCTACACCTTCCGATTCTATGCGTTCACGCTTGTAGGGCGATTGGCCAATCAGGTTTTGAAAAATCTGTTCCGAGGCTTTCAGGTCATGGACTGCAATGCCCAGGTGTTCAATTTTTCCCAGGGCCATTATTGCAGAATAAGACGTTGGAAATGCTGTTGCCCGTTCATGTTTAAACCAATCAGGTAGGTCCCTGCCTGAATGTGTTCAGGAATGTGCAATTCATTTGCGTTTGGTGTTGCTGACTGTTGCCCCGTCAATTCTGACCAGGCAAACAGTTCGCGGCCGCTTAAATCGAACAGAGCAATGGAATAGTGATTTGGCAGAATCTGTGAATAAGTCAAAGTAACTTTTCGTTGGGCGGGGTTTGGGAAAAGGGAAAATGCAGGGTTGGGATTCATCTCATTATCGATGCTCAGGGGGCCGGAGATATTGATGTCGTCCAGGTAAAAGTGGTTTCCACCTCCGGAAATGAACTCGAATTTCAGGCGCACGTTGGTTCTATTCGCCCAAGGTTGAAGCATGGTTCCGGTTAGCGAATCGCTGCGCCAATCTGCAGTTGAAGTTGGAATAAACTCGGAAGTTGTAATTCCGCTCGAGGCCAGATCGTTTGCGGTTAGTGTTTTCCTTAGGGTCCAGGTTTGACCGCAGTTGCTGCTAATGGAAATCAACAAGAGGTCTTCGCTGGAGCTGGCTCTTTTTGCGAAAGCGAAACGGTAACTCATGCGTAAATTTCCGTTCAAAGCAGAAAAATCGTAAGAAGGACTGATTAAGGTAAATTTTTTGCCCAGAGGGCTGCCGTTGTTATTAACCTTCAGGGAATTGGGCCAGGTGTAAAAAACTTGGGATGATGTTTCCCAACCGTAGGGGGCATTGGGAGTGCTGGGGGCAGTCCAACGGCCGTAGCTAAAAGGGTTGTTGTTGAAGGTATCGAAGTAAATCCAGTTTTGGTCATCAAAATTTGAATCAAAAATGCGAATTGCCTTTTGACGGGTGGTGGAGTTGGTTCCACCGGCTGCGCCCACAGTAAGGGTAACATTGTAGTCGCCGGGGGCAGTAAAGGTGATGTAGGGGTTCTGGTCGGTAGAAGTAAAGGTTTGGGTACCGTTGCTGATGGTCCAAGCCCATGAGGTAGGGGTGGCGTTGGTGGTTCGGTCAGAGATTAAAAGTGCGCTTCCGGTACAAGCGGTTGTTTTTTCGGCATGGAAATCGGCGATTGGAGCGCAATTTTGGGTAAAACCGTTTTGAGTACCTGTGGCAATGAGGTTAGCGCTTTGCCAAAGGGAATTTCTTTGCCCGGAAGTTGTGTTTATGGCGGCGTTCATCCGTGAAGCCTGTCCTGCAGTGAACATTTTTGAGCACATGGCATAGTCCATAAAATTCTCGACATTGTTTAGATTGCCGCAGGTATTTTGGGAAAGGTTGCAGTTGTTGCATGAACCGCTGGTGGCGGGAACATCTGAAACAAGGTCGTCTCCGCAGCCTGAACCACAAGCGTTTAGGCCCCAGGGGTGCAGGCATCCAAAAAAGTGGCCGGTTTCATGGGTAATTACCCTGGCGTTGAAGTTGGAGCCATCGGCAGTGCCGATGCTTCCGGTGTAACGGTTGTCTAAGATAATGCCATCGGTTGCCGCACTGGGGGCTGTGCCCGGCAAATAGGCATATCCGCCAATAATACCGCCACCGCTGCTTTCTATGCTGTTTACAATCCAGACGTTGTAGTATTTATTTCGGGGCCAAAACGAAAGGCTTTTGGCTTTATCGTCGGCATTGTAGGTCAAATAAGATTGAGTTCGCGTGATGCCGTTGGTGCAGTTGCCATTGGGGTCTTTTTTGGCCAATCGAAATTCAAATCCCACATTTCCAACTCGACTTAAAAACGAGGAAACAACTTGATTTGCATCGCTGTTTAATTTATTGAAATCTTCGTTTAAAATTCGCAGTGCATCGGCAATTTGAGCATCAGATATGTATTCCATACCGTTGTCGTGGATTACATGAACCACAACAGGAATTACATAATTTGCTTCAGCACCCGGAATGAATTGGGATTCATGTTCAGCAATCCATTGATTGAATTCCTGGAATTCCAGCTGCAAATCCGGATGGGTTTGAAAGGCTTTTTGAACCATTTCGCTGGTTAGGCAGAGGTTTTGGGCTTGAAGGTTTGAAAGGGAAAAAACCGCAGTAAAAAAAGCAATTGCAAGAGGTATCCGGGGCATGAAGGTCATTTTGCCGTGAAATTAGCAAAACAATTTTAGGGAGGTAATGAATGCGTTGAATAATTGTTCAAAACCTTCCATTAAGGAAGGGGAATGAAAATTTATTATTGATTAATTTCCAAAAAGCGCTGAATGTCATGGTCTATTCCAAAAACAAGGAGTGTGTCGGTAGCAAGCACCACGGTATCTTGACCTAAAACACCCAAAATGTGTTTTTCTGAGGTAGTTATCCCTTCTTTATTGGTGTGGCTTACTTCGCGTTTAATGGTGATTAAATCGATTTGATATCGGTTTCTAAGGTTGATGTCGGCCAGAGAGCGGTTTACGACTGAGGGTGGGGTTTTGATTTCGACAATTTCGTAATTGTCAGGAAGCGGCATGTAATAAATGATGTTGGGATTGATAAGCCGCTCGGCGACCAAAATGGCTACCTCATCTTCGGGCGAAAGGATTTCTTTGCAACCAATTTTTTCAAGGATCATTCGTTGCCTTGGGCCTTCTGCCCTTGCAATGATTCGTTTAACCTTAAGTTCCAAAAGCAGAACCACACAGAGCAGCATGGTGTCAAATTTTCCTTCCCCAATGGCCACGATTACGGCGTCCATTTCGTGGATGTTTTGAGCTTTTAGGGTTTTGGGATCTGTAGCATCCATGGTTACACCAAAAGCCACATCGCCGCTAACTCCTTCAACTTGCTGTTCGTTGATGTCAATGGCGAGCACCTCGGCACCACGACGGCTTAGTTCTCTTGCAATGGAAGTGCCAAAAAGGCCAAGGCCAATTACGGCATAACGAGCATTTTTCATGCCTCTAAAGTATTAAATTGAGCTTGGATTTTTTAAGCAAAGGACAAAACGTTTCGAAAATCAAGGATTTGGTGGTTTGGAATCGGGGGCAAGCGATTTTTCCGAATCGGTCTCTTGTTCATTGCTGTTCAAGCGGTTTTGAAAATCTGCATCGTATGGATTGCCGGGGGGCGGACTTAGGTAATGTTCGTCTGAAAAGGCTTGGTCAAAAGGCCGGATTGCCTCATTGGTTAAATCTTGCTTCATGGATTGGCCGGATTCAGATATTTCGCGTTTTATGGCGTCGGTGGCCGTTCGAAATTCACGCATCCCTTTTGCCATTGTCTTGGCAATTTCTGGAATTCCTTTGGAGCCAAACAGCAAAATAATGGCAAGAACAATTAAAATGAGCTCTCCTCCGGAAACATCAAAAAGGAGCAGAGTGTGCACCATTAAACAAGCATCATTAAGGGTTCTTCCAACATCGCTTTCAGGGTTTGAAGGAAGGCGGCACCGGTGGCTCCATCAACAGAACGATGATCGCAGCTTAATGTAACGGTCATGCGGTGGCCAACGGCAAGGTTTCCGTTTTTTACTACAGCCTCCTGCCGAATAGCTCCCACTGCCAAAATAGCGGAATCCGGAGGATTAATGATGGCGGTAAAGTTGCTGATTCCAAACATGCCTAAATTTGAAATGCTGAAGGTATTTCCCTGCATTTCTTCTGCTTGCAATTTCTTTTCTTTGGCACGCTGAGCAAAATCTCGAACCGCAGCTGAAATTTCGGTTAAGGAGCGTTGGTCGGCATGCTGCAATACCGGCACCACCAATCCTTCCGGTACAGCAACAGCTACACCAATGTGAACATAGTCGTGAAACCGGATTTTATCTCCCAGCCAGGCCGAATTAACGGCGGGGTGTTTTTTGAGCGACAAGGCAACCGCCTTAATAACCAAATCGTTGAACGAAACCGACACGTTCATGCTGTTTTTTAGCACATTCCGTGCGGCCACTGTTTGATCCATGTCAATTTCCATGGTCAAATAAAAATGGGGTGCCGTAAATTTGCTTTCACCCAATCGGCGGGCAATGGCTTTCCGCATTTGTGAAATTGGAACTTCATGGCTGTGGGTTGAGCCCGAAACCGAAACCGAAAACGAAGAACCTGAAGAGGGCACAGGAACATTCTCCAGGTCTTTCCTCACAATGCGTCCTCCGTCGCCGGTCCCTGTTATGGAACGAAGGTCAATGCCTTTTTCGCGTGCAATGCTCTTTGCCAATGGACTGGCTTTTATGCGTTCCTTGCCGTCTTCGTCGTTTTCTGACGGGGCAGGGGCTGTGGAAACAGGTGCACCAGCGGCGGCAACTTCTAAGGTCAGCACTTCAGGTTCGGCCTTTTCAGCAATGGGTTTGTTTGGCGTAGGGTTGTTGCTAAGAAGACCTGAAACATCTTCACCCTCTTTTCCCAAAATTGCCAGAATCGAATCTACGGGTGCGGTGCCTCCTTTTTCAACACCGATATGAAGCAATACACCTTCTTGGAAGCTTTCGAATTCCATGGTAGCCTTATCGGTTTCGATTTCGGCCAGCAAATCACCTGCCTTCACTTTATCACCAACATTTTTATGCCAAGCGGCCACCACCCCCTCGGTCATGGTATCGCTTAACTTGGGCATCCGAACTATTTCAGCCATGATTAAATTTTAGTGGGTTTTGATAAAGGGATAATTGGGCTCAGAATATACATAATCGAACAAGGCTGAAGGGTCCGGATAGGGTGAGCTTTCAGCAAAATCCACAGCCTCTTCTACTTCTGTTTTTACCTCATGGTCAATGGCATCCAGTTCCGATTCGGTTATCCAGTTGTTTGATTGCAAAACAGACAATGCGTGCAATATCGGATCTTTGTCTTTGTATTCTTCCACCTCTTCTTTCGTTCTGTATTTTTGAGGGTCTGACATAGAATGCCCTTTGTAGCGATAGGTAAGGGCTTCAATCAGGGTAGGACCTTCCCCGGAGCGAGCTCGGTGGGCTGCCCTTGAAATGGCATCATGGAAGGTGTCGGCACGCATACCATCCACTGCTTCAGATGGCATTTCGTAAGATAATCCTAACTTATACAAATCGGTAACGTTTGAGGTTCGCTCCACCGAGGTTCCCATCGCATACTTGTTGTTTTCAATGATAAAAATCACCGGCAGTTTCCACAGCATAGCCAAATTAAAGGTTTCATGGAAGGAACCTTGGCGAACGGCTCCATCGCCCATGTAGCAAAGGGTAACCCTGTCTGAACCGTTAAATTTATCGGCAAAGGCCAAACCGGCACCCAATGGGATTTGCCCGCCAACAATTCCATGCCCGCCCCAAAATCGAAGTTCCGATGAAAACATGTGCATAGAACCTCCGTTCCCGTTTGAACATCCGGTTGCTTTGCCGTACAGTTCTGCCATCATATACTTTGACTGCATCCCTTTGCCCAGCGGGTGTATATGATTTCTGTATGCGGTAATCATGTTGTCGTCCGGGCGGATGGCCGAACAGGCTCCTGCCACCAAAGCCTCCTGACCAATGTACAAATGGCAGAATCCTCTGATTTTCCCCATGGTGTACATCATTCCCGCTTTTTCTTCCAGGCGGCGCCACAAAAGCATGTCCTTATACCACTTAAGCCAGGTTTCTTTTGGAAATCCGGTTTTGTTCTCCGACACTTTCTTTGCCATAGATAATAATAATTGGGTCAAAAATAATAAAACAGTGCCCAATGACAAACCTTATTCCTCTCTTTGGTTTTAATGATTTGGCCCACAGTTGCAATCTGAATCCCACAAAATTCGACTGGCAGGAAGGGCTTGTTGAAGTGATTTTATGGCATCGGGATGAATGTCGCTCGATCTGGCATCAAATTCAATCAATTGAACCATGCCGCTCATGTTTTTTGGCAGTTTGAATATGGGATTTGAAGCCACATCTAAATAATTGAGCCGACTCAATTCTATCAGGCAGTCGGGCAATTGAAACAGTTCGTTTTTCCGAAGATTCAATACCTCCAGGTTGGATAATTCGCAGAGCTCTTTGGGAATGGTCTCTATTTCGTTGCGCTCTAAATTCAATACCTTAAGTTTTTGAAGCTTTCCGATTTCAGCCGGCAATGAACCTATTTTGTTTTTGGATAAATCAAGTTCCCAAAGGTTCGGGAACGCAAATACTTCTTTGGGAATCCGCTTGTACTTTTTTCGGTTTAAGGCCAAACGTTTTACCCTTTCAGGATGCTCTAAGGCTATTTTCAAATCGGTGTAAAGTGGCTCATCGCGAAATTCAACGGTTTGGCTAACCAATCCTGAGGAAAGAAAAAACCAGATAAATAGACTTGAAACTAGTTTAAGCATGCGATTGCAAAATTATTTTGGCTTCCAAGGCATCTTTGTTCAATTGCTCACTCAAAACTTCAGGCCCATTAAAAGCCATTTCGTCCCTCATTCGTTGTACAAAATGCAGTGTAAGGTTTTTTCCGTACAAGTTTGAATTGAAATCAAACAGATGAACCTCAATCTTTCGTTCTAAATTCTTTTGAAAAGTGGGGCGAATACCAATGTTAACCATGGCTTGATGCCTGCCAAAATCGGTGTCGGCCAAGGCTGCATAAACCCCATTGGCAGGAATTAACTTCCGTTCTTCACTCAGGCAAATATTTGCGGTCGGAAATCCCATGCCCGCTCCACGGCCCTCCCCATGTTCTACCCTGCCCTGAATGGAGTAGCGGTAAGCTAAAAATTCAGCAGCCGTCTTTACATCTCCTTTTAACAATGCCGCCCTTATTTTGGTGGAACTGACTTTAAGCTGGTCGATGTCTTGTGCAGGAATTTCCTCCAATTCAAATTGCAGTTCAGTAGATAACCTTTCCAGCAACGCGAAATCGCCCTCCCGATTTCGACCAAAATGATGGTCATACCCAACTATCAGGGTGTGTGCATTCAATGTTCCTTTTAAAAAAACTTCCACATAATCTTTCCCTTTCATTCGGCTAAAAGCACCATCGAATGGAATGATTAACATGTAGTCCAAACCCAAATCACTTAAGCGTTCTTTTTTTTCTGCTAAAGTGTTCAACAATTTCAAATCGTTGTCTTCCGGAAATAAAACCAACCTGGGATGCGGGTGAAAGGTAACCAATACCGATTCCCCCTGAATGGCTTTCGCCCGTTCTATGGTTCTTTTCAGTATTTTTTGATGCCCAATATGTATTCCGTCAAATGTTCCTGTAGTTATGACAGGTTTTTTGAATTTTGGCAGAAATTCGATTCCGTTAATTACCTCCATAGTTCCTCTCGCAAAGGTAACAAAGTCTAAAAACCTTTTTTCCCCTGTTTTAGGGTTATTGAACCGTTAAAACACTTTAAATTAAAGATTTCAAGCACCTTGATATCACTTGTTTTTAAATACCTTCGATTTTCAATAAAATTTCCGTTTGCGTATGAAAAATTTTTGGGGTTCGTTTCTTGGATCCATTTTGGGAGCTACTGTTGCAGGTGTTTTGTTTGCAATCCTGGTAATTGCCGGTGTTGCGGCTGTGGTTTCGTCTGAATTTGAAGGTTCAAAGGAAATGCAGACAGAAACCGAAGAAAAAACCGTCTTGCACCTTACCTTTTCTTACCCCATTGTTGATTCTCCTGACCAAAACCCGTTCGCCGAAATTGATTTCGGTTCGGGTACCAAAGGAAAATTGACTTTATGGGAAACCATTAAAGTGCTGGATTACGCAGGTACAGACGACAATGTTGTTGGTATTTTTATGGACTTAGAAGGGCTTTCAACCGGCATGGGGAACGCATTTGAAATAAGACAGGCACTGGAACGCTTCAAATCGAAAGGGAAATTTATTGCAACCTATTCAGAAGGATTATCGCAAAAGGCCTACTATTTAGCATCTACATCTACCCACCTTTCCCTGAATGCCCATTCTGATTTTTTGCTCAACGGAATGGGTGCTGAACTGCTGTTTTTTCGAGGTGTTTTAGATAAAATAGGGGTTGAACCTTACGCAATTCGGCCTTCGGGCAATAAATTCAAAAGTGCTGTTGAACCTTTTACTTTAACCCAGGCAAGCGAATCAAACCGCGTCCAAATGAGAGCCCTAATGGGAAGTATGTGGAAAACCTTAGGGGCCGCTTTGGTTGCAAAAAACAACCTAAAGCCAAACTCCCTTGATTCCCTGATCAATGGTTTGTACATCACCTCGGCAATCGATGCTCAAACACACCACTTCTCTGATACATTGGAGTACCGGGATCAGTTCATGAACCGCTTGGCACAGTTGGCGGGATGGGAAAAATGGTCGCCCGAAGATTCGCCGCTCCAAACCCTGGAGGATTACAGTAAGATGGCCTTGGCAAACCTGACCTTAGATAATGAGTCCGAAAACCAAATAGCCATTTTGGTTGCGGAAGGCGATATTGTTGACGGAGAAAGCACTCAAGGTATGGTAGGCTCAAAATCATTGAATCAAAGCATTCGGGAACTTAGAGAAAACGATGAGGTGAAGGCGGTGGTGCTTCGTGTCAATTCTCCCGGTGGGTCAGCCCTGGCCTCTGAATTAATGTGGAGGGAGTTGAATCTGCTCAAAGAAAAGAAACCACTGGTTGTCTCTATGGGGAATCTGGCTGCTTCAGGCGGTTATTACATTTCTTGCCACGCCTCAAAAATATTCGCGAATCCCACCACAATTACCGGTTCTATTGGTGTTTTCGGATTGCTCTTCAATGCCAAAGGACTTTTGAACAATAAATTGGGGGTAACCACCGACACAATTAACCTGCATGCCAATGGCGATTTCCCAACAGGTTCTCGCCCCCTAAGAGCAAGAGAAAAAGAAGTTCTCGAATCAATGGTAACTCGTATTTATGGAGAATTTACCCAACGCGTGGCCCAAGGCCGTTCATTGAATGTAAATCGGGTTGATTCCATTGGTCAAGGTCGGGTTTGGTCCGGAGAACAAGCCATTCAACTTGGATTGGTCGATCAGTTGGGCGGAATAAATGATGCCGTTCAGGAAGCGGCTAAACTGGCCAAATTGACCGATTATTCCACTGCAACCTACCCTGAGCCGGTTGATCCCTTCGAAGCATTTTTTGAAGGCCTTTCAGAAAACAGCAAGGCAATCCTTAAAAAAGAAGGCCTGGGCTTGGGAATTGAATGGCTGACCCTCCTTAAAAAGGTTGAAAATATGAAAGGAGTTAATGCCCGTTTGCCTTTTGATATTCAGTTTAACGATTAATTACCATTTTCAGGTTTCTAATATCCACCATTCTAAATATCCTTAAACAAAAAAACAACATGCGCCATTTCTTTTTTTCTTTCTTATTCTTGCTTCCTAGTGCTTTGTTTGCTCAGGGAAGTTTGATTTTTTTTACTGAAAACGGTGAACGCTTTACGTTAACCGTGAATGGGCAAACCATCAATTACCAACCGGATACCCGCGTGCGTTTTGATGGCGTGAACACAGATGGAGTTAAGGTCAATATCAAATTTGAACAAGCCGAACTGGGCACAATCATTAAAACGGTGCTGGCCGCACCTACCTTAGAAATTACCTACAACCTAAAACGCAATAAAAAGAACGAATGGGTAATCCGTTACCTTTCTGAAGCCCCTGCCGGAACAACCACCCCGGCAGCACCAATCGCCCAACCTGCGTACCAAGATGAACCCGCAGTTCCCGATCAACCTCAATCACCCTCAAATGCCACCCCAACAAACGGGTCAGTTGGCTTTCAATTTAATGTGACCGATCAAAATGGTTCCGTTGGAATTAAAATGGATGGAAATGGCATTCAAACCAACACCACCATTTCCGGAAACCAACCTCAAGGAAACCGGGTTGATCCGGACGCCGAACACGAAACTTGGCAACCCTCCGGCTCTCAATCCCGCTATGAAATGGCCTCTGCTCCATCCAAGTGCATCGTGGGTATGTGGGATTCCGAATTGCGAAAAGGCATTCAAACCATTCAAAGCCATAGTTTTAACGAAGAAAAATTGGCCTCTGCCAAACAAATGGCCGATAATTATTGCTTTTACATCGGTCAGGTCAAAGAAGTCCTCAACCAATTTGAAGACGACGAATCCAAATTGGCCTTCGCCATTTACGCCTATTCAAAAATCGCTTCCACCGATTCGAAAGAATACTACACCCTCTCTTCTTTGTTTATCCATGGTGTAACAAAATCCCAGTTTGACGAATTTTTAAAATCACAAAAAAAATAACCCGCCCTTATCAATTAAGGAACAATGATTTCAAAAAGACGGTTTTTTAAAGCCGTCTTTTTTTGTTCCTTTGCATCAATCATTACCCGATTTCTGCTATGAAAATTCACAATTTTAGCGCCGGCCCCGGAATACTCCCCGCTGAAGTACTTCAAGAAGCCGCCCAAGGCGTTCTGAATTATCAAAACACTAGCCTTTCCCTCATCGAAATGTCGCACCGTGGAGCTGAATTTATTGAGGTGATGGAGCAAGCCGTAAGCCTTGTCCGAGAACTTTTTAACCTGAACAATGAGTACGAAGTGATGTTCCTGCAAGGAGGTGCAAGTTTGCAGTTTTATATGGCTCCACTTAACCTGTTAAGCTCAACAGGCTATGCCGCTTACCTAGACACAGGCACCTGGGCATCAAACGCCATTAAAGAAGCCAAACTCGTCGGAAGAGTCGAGGTGATTGGGAGCTCTAAAGACAAAAACTATTCCTATCTGCCCGAATTTTCTGTCCCTGCCGATGCAGATTACCTGCATTACACCTCAAACAATACCATTTTTGGAACCCAATTCCAAACCATCCCCGAATCGCCTGTTCCACTGGTTTGCGATATGTCTTCGGATATTTTCAGCAAGCCCATCGATGCCTCAAGGTTCTCTATGATTTACGCAGGCGCTCAAAAAAATATGGGCCCGGCAGGAACTACTTTGGTTATTGTTAAAAAGGATTGCCTCGGAAAAACCGGCCGTCAACTACCCACCATGCTGGATTACCAAGTTCACATTGAAAAAGATTCAATGTTCAATACCCCACCTGTTTTCGCCATTTTTGCAAGCATGTTAACGCTTAAATGGCTTAAAAACAACGGTGGTTTGTCTTGGATAGGCCGGGTGAACCATCAAAAAAGCGAATGTTTTTACAATGCTTTGGACAACAATCCATTGTTTGTCGGCACTGTCGAAAAGTCCGTCCGCTCTTGGATGAACGCCACATTCCTGTTGAACGACACCCGATTGGAATCCGCTTTTGAATCCCTTCTTGTAGAACGCGGAATCAGTGGTTTAAAAGGCCACCGCTCGGTAGGCGGTTACCGGGCCTCCATGTACAATGCCCTTCCTCTTGAAAGTGTTCAAGCCCTGGTGGACGCTATGAACGATTTTGCTCAACAACACGGATAATTCATGATTCGCATTTTAGCCAACGACGGCCTGGAAGAAGGCGCCCTATTTTCACTGAAAGAAAATGGCTTCGAAGTCATTACTGAAAAAGTACCCCAAGAAAACCTGATTGATTTTATCAATGCTTCGCAGGTTCAAGCCCTTTTGGTACGTTCAGCCACCAAAGTCCGAAAAGAGGTTTTTGACGCCTGTCCGAACCTGTCTTTCGTTGGTAGAGGTGGCGTAGGTATGGATAACATTGATGTTGCTTACGGGCGCTCTCTGGGCCGCACCGTTACAAATACCCCCGCCAGTTCTACCCGTTCAGTGGCCGAATTGGTCTTTGCCCACCTGTTCGCCGTGGCCCGATTCTTACACCATTCCAATAGATTCATGCCCCTGGAAGGCCAAACCCGATTTGATGCCCTGAAAAAAAGCTATGCCCAGGCCTTCGAACTCAAAGGAAAAACCCTGGGAATTATTGGTTTTGGACGCATCGGCCAAGAGGTGGCACAAATGGCCATGAGCCTTGGAATGAAGGTTTTACCCTACGACCCCTGGGTTAATTCAGCCGAAATTGAAATCGATTTCCTTCAAACTGGCGATACCTTCACCCTCGAATTTGAAACCGTAAGTCTTGAAGAATTGCTCCAGGGAAGCGATGCCATTACCTTGCACGTTCCCATGCCCGCCAATGGGCAACCCATCCTTGCCGCTTCCGAATTTTCACAAATGAAAAAAGGTGCCACCTTGATCAACACCGCCCGCGGTGGTATCATCCACGAATTGGATTTGTTGGCCGCCCTAGACTCAAACCACCTGGCCTTTGCCTGCTTGGATGTATTCGAAAACGAACCAATCCCAATGCCCGAACTGCTCAATCATCCCAAAATAAGCCTTTCCCCTCATGTCGGCGGCAGTACCGCCGAAGCTCAAACCCGCATTGGTCAAGAACTGGTAGATCTGGTATTAGACCATTTCCGAGCTTAATGCATGGCCTCTTTTTTTCCCTTTCCTGCCATTTTACCCAATGCAGGCATTGCTGAACAAGTGGTTACCCTGCCATTTGATGCCTATTCTTCCCAACAAAAAAATAAAATTCTTGATTCAAATCCATCCTCTTTCCTCCATGTGATTTTGGCCAAACACCAAGAAATGGACTCCCGCCGCGAAACGCTCGAATCTTTCTTGATGAATGGCATTCTTCAAAAATCCAAGACTCCCGTTTTCCTTGTCTATAGGCAAATAAAAGAATCTGCCCGTTTTACCGGTTTTATCGGCCTCCTTCCCCTGGGTACCGATTCCGATTACAATTCCATCAAAAAACACGAGGCTACACTCGTGCAAAAAGAAGAAGTCCTGGCCGATTACCTGGACCAAACCAACCTCAATGCCGAACCCGCATTGCTTACCTTCAATGCTACCACCCAAAGCCAAGAACTTATTCTTGCCCTTACACAGCCCCAGCCCGATTTCGATATTTCAATACCCGATTTTGCCCGCCACCAACTCTGGGTCGTTAAAAATCCCGCAATCTTGCTCCAAATTCAAGAGCTCTTCTCTCAACTACCAAACCTATACATCGCTGACGGGCATCACCGTATCAGCTCCTCCCGTAGGTTGGCCCTTCAGCGTTTTCAACAACACCAAAATGCTCGCGCCGCCGACCAATTCGTTCTCTCTGCCTGCTTCCCAAGCACCGAAGCTCAAATTTTACCCTACCACAGACTGGTAAAAAAAGTGCCTGCAGATTTCTTGGAACGTGCAAAAGCACATCTCGGACATAAATGCTCCATCGAACCCACCGAATTCGCCCGGCCAAACTCTGCCTTCTGGTTGCTTCGTTTATTTGATACCTGGTTTAAACTTTCCTTTCAATTTCCCCTGCCCGATTCAGTTCTCCCCGCCGACTGGCTGAATGAACACATTCTTTCTCCAATACTTAAAATGGACAACCTGAGCAGCGATAAAAACATTGCTTTTGTCGGTGGAAATTTGAACGAAACCGATTTGATAAACGCTCAACGCTCGGCCGCCGCCGAAGCCATCTTCGTGCTACCACCCGTTCAATTTCATCAGTTCTTCTCTATCGTAAATCAAGGGCGGCTTATGCCCCCAAAATCTACCTGGTTTGAACCCAAACTGTTAAGCGGATTTACTATGTTTGATTTAACCGATCAGCTTTTTGTATGAGTACCCCGGTTGAAAATTACCACAGAATCAGAGCCGAAATCCCAACTCAGGCTACCTTGATTGCCGTTTCCAAAACCCACAGCATCGAAAAAATCCTTGATCTCTACCATGCCGGTGTTCGCGATTTTGGCGAAAACAAGGTCCAAGAACTCCTGCACAAGGCAAATCTCTTGCCCTCAGACATCCGTTGGCATTTAATTGGTCACCTGCAAAGAAACAAGGTGAAAGCTTTGTTGCCCGTCGTTCATTTAATCCATAGCCTTGATTCTGAACGCCTTTTTCATGAAATTTTGAATCAGGCCAAGCGCTTGGAACAAAAAATACAGGTGTTAATTCAGGTTCAAATCTCGCCCGAAGACACTAAGTTTGGAATGCCTATTCCTCAGGTTATTCCTTTTCTATCCCGGGTTTTTCCCCTGGCCAATGCCTACATTTCCCTTCAGGGTTTCATGGGTATGGCCAGCAATTCAGAAAACAAACAGCTGATTCAAAACGAATTTAAAAGTTTGAATGCCCTTTTCTATCAGGTCAAGTCCCTGCCCGATTTTTCCCATATATCCGTCCTGTCCATGGGCATGTCGCAAGATTGGCCTTTGGCAGTTCAGGAAGGCAGTACCTGTGTTCGAATAGGAAGCCAAATTTTTGGGCAAAGACAGCAATGATTTTGGGCAGCTATTCCGGCTTTCACTTGCATCCAGCTTAGCAAAGCCAATAGGCCAGCGGCTTTGCGGGGTCACTGCGTGCCTCCGCAGCACGCGGCCTATTGGCTTTGCTTGCGCTGTCTGCCCGTTCAATCCGGGCTGCAATCCCCTCATTCCTTTGACCGCCTTCCAATGCAATTTTCAGCGCCCGGTTTAACCCCTAAATTGGACACTCAATTGCACGAAGCTCCCAACACCAATTCTAGCTTTCCAACCGCAATTGATTCCGAAGAAAATTGATTTCTTCCCTCAATTGATTGATTTGATCTTGATACAACCGTTCAATTTTATCTAAACTCAAATCTTTACTTGCAGAAAATTCTTTCCCGGATTCCCAACCCAATAGGTATTCGGGCGTCGTTCCTAAGATATCTGCCAATTCTTGCAAACGGTCCAAGGTAACATTGACCTCATCACGTTCTATTCTGGAATATCCCGCCACACTCATATCCAACTTCTGGGCAATATGCTCTTGGGTAAACCGCTGCAACTTCCGTAATTTCTTTACTTCTAATCCGATTTTTACGCGCATAGGTGTTTTTTAAAGGCGTAAATTTAAAATTATTTGGATTTTTTTATTCAAAATGGAATTTAACCTTTTCCGAACCCACCATTTCGCCAATTCGGTCAAATGCTTTGTTATCAGACTGTTTTATGAAAAAAAAGGGTGAAATCCCATAAAAAACCCACCAATCTTAGGCGAAAAAAATGTCTTTTTGGGATAAATTTTATTTTAAAGCGATTTTCCAGCAGCTCATTTGTTCCCAAAAATTTGGGAAAGATTTTTCTACAGATTCCACTTCACTAAGACTAAAATGGGGAATGCACAAGCAAAGCTCCGAAAATGCCATGGCCAATCTGTGATCCCCCGATGTATCCGCGACGTATCGTTCGGGAAAGCAAGGATTCATCGCTTCGCAAATTAGGCTGTCAGAACTTTGCCTTACTTCCAACTGCATGTCTTTTAGCAGTTCTGCCATCTTATTTAAACGTTGACTCTCTTTGCTGTTTAGGGTTTTTAACCCCGTAAACCATATTGGAATGCCTTTAATCAGGTGCCAAATGCAGAAAGTGGGAGCCAAATCCGGACAATTTGAGAAATCCATTTGGGTTAAATCCATGGGTAATTCTGAACATTCTACCCACATTCCGCGTTCTCCCGCCTTTAGTACTACGCCCAAAGGGGCGATGAAATTCTTTATCCTTTCATCAGGTTGCCCCGTATTTTCAATCAGATTTTCAATGAATACCGGCTGTTTCCTCAGGGCGGCTCCCATTATTGCATAAGATGCTGAGGCCCAATCTCCCGGAATAAAAATATGTTTAGGAACTTTATATCCTGTACCAATATGCAAACCATCCTTATAATAGGTATATGAAATGTCCCACTCTTCAAGAATGTCTAATGTCAAATGTAAAAATGACCTTGAGGGCAAATGCCCTGTCCATTTTATCACCAAACTATTTTCCATAAAGGCTCCAACCAAAGCCAGAGCCGACACAAACTGCGAACTAGCTGAAGCATTTACACTGACATCACTGCCTATTTTTTGGGCTGCTTCTATTTTTAAGGGCCAGCCCCGTTCCATTTTTAACCCTAAATGTTCGAGTGCATCCAAAAGAGGTTCAATAGGTCTTGATTTTAATTGTTCATCTATGTGAACGCATACCGGTTTTTGTTCAAGTAGCCGACTTGCTAAGTAAAATCGAAGCGATGTTCCACCTTGACCCAGATAAACATGTTCATCCAAACTGCTTAAGGCCAGGTCTAAATTTCTGCAGTCAGCAGGCAAACCACTGCTCTGAACCGGCATAGGCTTTTTGGCCAAATGGTATAAAATACGATGACGGTTGTAGATGCTCTTCGACGGGGGCAATTCAATGGAAGGGGGCTTTTCCGGGCTTAGTTCTACGGGTACGATTCGCCTCATACCATTTCCGAATAATACCTAAGACCTTCCTCAACCAAAGATTCACTCAGCCTTTGGTTGATTATTGCACCACCAACACAGTCCAATAATGTGAAGTTGAGCCCGGTTTTATCGTTTTTTTTGTCTTGCTTCATGAAGTTTATCAGGTTTTCTACATCTTGGGCAGGAAACAAAATAGGGTCAAATCTTTTAGAAATAACCCCTTTGATTTCTTCCAGGCATTCCAAAGAAAGAAACCCCGATTTCCAAGACAAATAAGATTCAACAATGATGCCGGCGGCAACGGCATTTCCGTGAAATATTTCCCTGTCTTTTTCTAAAAAATAGGCCTCTAAACTATGGGCCACAGTATGGCCGAAATTTAATTTTTTTCGTTCGCTTTTTTCTTTGGGGTCTTTGTCTGCAAGTTTCTTCTTGATTTCCAGACTTTTAAAAATAATTCGTTCAAAGCTTAAATCTCCTTTCTTCAGAAAATCCCAATACCCACAATTGTCTATTAAGGCATGCTTATAGGCTTCAGCCATTCCCGATTTTCGATGGCCCGGTTCCAAGGTTTCCAAAAATCCATCCCAAATAAAAACGGCCTCAGGAAAGGAGAATGTTCCAATCATATTTCGGTAGGACTTGAAGTCGATGCCCGTTTTACCGCCAATGGAGGCATCCACCATTCCCAATAAACTGGTAGGAATATGGATGAAAGGTATGCCTCTTTTAAAAACACTGGCAGCAAAACCGCCCATATCCGTTATCACTCCCCCGCCCAGATTGATGACCAAACTGTTCCGTTTTGCTTGTGCGTTCATCAATGAATCCCAAATTAAGGCCGTATTTTCAAGATTTTTATGCCGCTCCCCGGCTTCAAGGGTTATGAGCAACGGCATCTGACCCTGATGAAATACCGGCTCGAGCACCGGCCAACAATGTTTTTTGCAATTCTGATCCGTAATGATAAACAGCTGGCTTTCGGTTGAAATAGTTTTGAGAAAATTTCTCAGGTATTCAAAACCGCTTTTTTCAAAATAAATAGGGCAATGGCCTGTGGTGAGAAACATGCTTGATTTCTATGAGCCAAAGGTAAAAATACCATATTAAGAGAGAAATTTTTAATGTAGGTTTGCACATACGTTTTTCCATGCTCTCATTTGATTGTACTGAGGTTGCCTTTAAGGGCAAAAGCGACGCTGAACTTAGTCGGGCGGTGTTGTTGTTTCGTTTGCTTTCCAACCCCTTTTTGGTGAATGTAGGAACTCGACTGACCTCTTTCCTTCTCAACTTTGGATTTCCAATTAAGGGATTGATTAAAAGGACTATTTTTCAACAGTTTGTTGGCGGCGAAACCCGAGATTCCTCTATGGCTAAAATAAACTGGCTGGCAGAACGAAAGGTTGGCAGCATCTTAGATTATTCGGTCGAAGGAAAAAAGACCGATCAGGGCTTTGAAGAAACCACCCTCGAAATTATTGAATGCATTACCACCGCCGCCAATTCCACTTCAACCCCTTTTGCCGTTTTCAAGGTAAGTGGTTTGGTAACCGAACAGGTACTAATCAGGCAGTCTCTCCAGCCAAATGAGGAGGACCCGGAATGGCAAAAATTGAAACTTCGACTTCACCGGATTTTAGGCACGGCCTCAGAAAAGGGCGTCCCAATCATGATTGATGCCGAAGAAAGTTGGTTGCAAACAGCCATAGACCGCCTTGCTGAAAAGGCCTTTCAAGAATACAATTTGAAAAGGCCCCTTGTGTACACAACCCTTCAAATGTATAGAAAAGACAGGTTAGAATACCTTTTTTCGCTTTGGCAAAAGGCTGAAAAACATGGTTTCTTTCCGGGGGTAAAACTGGTTCGGGGTGCTTATATGGAAAAGGAAAGGCTACGTGCCGCCGAATTCAATTATCCCGATCCCATTCAAATTTCTAAACTCAATACAGACCGGGATTTTAATCTGGCTCTTGATTTTGTGGCAGAAAATATCCACCAAGGCGCCTTGGTCCTTGGTACCCACAATGAAGAAAGTTGCCTCAGATTGGTTGAGCGAATGCAACAATTTGGTTTGAGTCCTTCCCATGAACGGATTTGCTTTTCACAGCTATTGGGAATGAGCGACCACATCAGTTTTAATTTGGCTCAAGCCGGGTACAAGGTTGCCAAATATGTTCCTTATGGGCCGGTTAATGAGTTGCTGCCTTACTTGCAGCGCAGAGCCGCTGAAAACACTTCTGTTCAAGGGCAAACCGGCAGAGAATTGTCGCTGCTTTATACTGAATTTCAACGGCGTAGATCGCAGAAAAAGAATCAGAGCTAATGCCTTGTTGTGCCATTATTAATCTGAACATTACCGGTATTTCTTCCATTTTTTTGCACTTATTCAACAGAAAAGTACCTTTAGCCAAGTGAAGAGATTAACATTTCCTGTAGCTCGAACTGCCCGGGTTGAAATTAGGGGTAATTTATCCCTGTGCACTGAATTTGTTTGGATTGTTCTGCATGGATATGCCCAATCGGCCAATGATTTTGTGGATGTTTTTTCAGATTTATTCGGGAAGGCACGTTGTTTTTTGGCTCCCGAAGGATTGAGTAAATTTTATGTTAAGGGAGCCTCTGGAAATGTTGGAGCTTCCTGGATGACAAAGCAGGATAGGGAAGATGAAATTCAAGACTACCTGGCTTATCTTTCAAAAGTCATGGAATACGTGCATGATTTGTCGCCAAAAGCTGTGGTTTTTCTGTTGGGTTTTTCTCAAGGGGCTGCCACCGCAGCGCGTTTTTTTATGAGTCGGAACCCTCAAGACATCCATGCTCTGGTGCTTTGGGCTGCCGTTTTTCCTCCTGATTTTAAACTGCCTAAACACAGCCAAAACGCTGCGAGCCAGATTCATTTGGTTTATGGAACTTCCGATCCATACATGCCTAAGCTTGCTTCCGGCGAATTTTCAGAATACAGTCCTACCTTTTGGCCCTTTGATGGAGGGCATGAATTGCCCCCTGCCGTTTTGAGCCGGGTACTACAAACACTGGAAAAGAATGAAACCAAAACCCCGGTCTGATTTTTATCGAACTTCAAATTTATTTGTGCAATAAAATCCAAAAGAATGAAAAAGCCTGGCGTATTGTATGGGATATTAAATTGGGGACTTGGGCATGCTACCCGTTCCTCAGTAGTCATTGAATCTTTGATTGAAAAAGGTTGCCATGTTGAGGTGGGTTGTTCCGGTGTCGGTTTGGAATGGTTAAAACGTCGATTTCCCGACTTAACTTTTCACGAATTGCCCGACCCGGGCATCACCTATCAAAAACCCGGAGGAAGCTTTAGTTTGGCTATTTTAAGGCAGGCCTTGAACCTGCAAAAATGGTTGCAAGCCGATCAAGCCTGGATGAAAAACTACATTTTAAAGAATGGTGCCCCGGATTTTATTATTTCAGACCACAGGCCGGCCTTTCAGGCGAAAAAAATACCCTCAGCCTTAATTGCCCACCAATTAACCCTGCCTATTCCATTTTGGATGGCCGCCGCCAATGTGCTTCACAACTGGTATTTGTCAAGGTTTAAGGAATTGTGGTTGCCCGATCACCCCGAAGAAAATCTTTCCGGTAAATTATCGCGTACCAATTTACCGAAAAGATATCTTGGATATTTATCGTCTTTACCTGTGGTCAGCAATTCAGATGCATTGTCACCATTGCCCCTGTGGATTATTTCGGGCCCGGAACCCCTTCGAAGTCATTGGGAAAACGAAATGACCCAAAAATTGGAGGAGCGCTACGGGGCATTTCGGGTTGTTCGGGGTACTTCTGCACCCCCAAAAGTAACTTTCCCTTCCAATTGGGAGGTAATTGATTTGGCCACGCCTTCGCAACTTGCTCCCTTTTTATCGGCCTCAACCTGGGTATTTTGCCGGGCAGGATACAGTACCCTTATGGATTTAAGATTGCACGGCAAACCCGCTTTGCTCGATCCAACCCCCGGTCAACCGGAACAAGAAAGTCTGGCCAAAGATTTGCACGGACATTTTGGTTGGTTCGACTACCGGAAATCGGGATTTATTGATTGGGAAAGCGTGGATGCCCCCAAAAAAGCATCAAGTTCTGTCCCTTCCATGTTGGATTCCGTCCTAAACGATTGGCTGGCCTTGCAACCCTAATCACCCTTGCTTTGTTGAATATTATATGAACTCAAAAATCCCATCTTCCAAATACTTACTGCCTTTTTTATTTTCTGTTTTCTTGGTGATTGGAATTTTTATTGGAGTCCTTTTTTCAAAACCCCAATGGATGAACCAACCGGGCGAAAATGGGGGGACGGGCTACAGTGAAATGGATTACTTACTTCAATTAATCGAAGAAAACTATGTAGATAGTGTCAATATTGAAGACCTGAAATCCAAAGCGTATCAGTCCTTTTTAGCTGAGTTGGATCCGCATTCTGCCTATTTACCCCCTGTGGATAATTCTGCTTTAGAAGAGGAAATTGCGGGCGAGTTTGAAGGGATTGGGGTTCAATTCGAAATAGTTCGCGATACGGTTATGGTAGATGCTGCTTTGCAGGGCGGCCCCTCAGAAAAATTGGGAATTATTGCGGGCGACCGCATTGTTGAAGTAGATGGAAAGAACATTGCAGGGGTCGGAATTACAAACCAAGACGTGGTAAAAAAATTGCGTGGACAGGCCGGCACTACCGTTCGGGTAGGAATAAAGCGCCCGGGTAGTTCAGAAATCCTTTATTTCAAAATAAAACGAGATAAAATCCCATTAAACACCGTTGACGCTGCCTACATGTTTGACGCAAAAACAGGATTTATCAAATTGTCGCGGTTTTCTGAAACATCCTCTACAGAAATTAAACAGGCTATTCTGGATTTGGAAAAAAAAGGAATGACCCGATTAATTCTTGATTTAAGAGGCAATCCCGGTGGCTTACTGGGTGCTGCCATCGAAATTTCAGATGAATTTTTATCGAATGATGAGCTGATCGTTTATACTGAAGGACTAAAACGCGAGAGAGAAGACTATTTTTCAACGGATCAAGGAAATTTTGAACGCCAACCCCTATGCATTTTGGTGAATAAATTCAGTGCAAGTGCTTCTGAAATTGTCGCAGGTGCCGTTCAAGACCACGACAGAGGTTGGATTGTAGGGGAAAGGACTTTTGGAAAAGGATTGGTTCAAGAACCCATGCCATTGTCTAACGGTGCAGCTTTAACCCTTACTGTGGCCAGGTATTTTACTCCCGCCGGGCGGTGCATTCAACGCTCGTACGAGCACGGAACCGAAGCCTATTATGCTGAAAATTCCTTGGATAAAATAAAAGGAGACACAACCCCGTATTTTACCGATGCCGGACGAATTGTATTTGGTGGTGGTGGGATTTTGCCCGATATTTTGGTAAAAGATGAGTCCGAATCCTCAACACTTTTATTGGATTTGTATGCTTCGGGCAACATCCAGGAAATAATTTTTAACCTGACTCAACAATTTCGCACACCCTGGAAAAACAGATATCCAACGGCTTTAGATTGGATTGCACGAAAAAAAGAATGGGAAAATCAAATCAAAACAGAATGGGCTAGGGCACTTTCACCGGAACAAAGATCGGCCTGGAACGCAAATCCTGATGCACAACCTTACGTAATAAAACAGGTGGAAGAGCTGTTGGCCCGGAATTTATGGGGCATGGTTGGATATTATCAGGTTGCAAATCAATCGGATACCTGGATAAAGGCATCCCTTAAGGTTTTGAAATAATTTATTTACCTTGTAAAAAAATGAATCTATGAAATCAGTTTGTTGCATATTTCTTGGTCTGAGTTTTCATTTTGCATTGTTCACACAAATTCCGGAATGCAACAATGGAATGTATCAAACAGAGCAGTTTTCCGGTTTTACCCTGCAATCCAATATTCAGTATGGTCAGGCGGTAAATAGTGAGGGGGTTAATTTACCTTTACTGTTGGATATTTATTTGCCGGATGGAGACAACAGAACCCAGAGGCCTGTTTTGCTCCTTGCCCATGGGGGTAGTTTTATCGGCGGTTCTAAGACGGCCGATAATTCAATTGTTGAATTGTGTTCTCGCTTTGCCAAATTAGGTTATGTAACGGCTTCAATGAATTACCGTCTTGAAAATCCGTTGACCATTTTTTTAAGTCCCGACGTTGAAAAAACATTTATTGAGGCGGTTTACAGAGCATTGCAAGACCAAAAAGCAGCCATTCGATATTTACGTAAATCGGTAGCCGAAATGGGGAATCCATACGGTATTGACCCCAATCGCATTGTGGTGGGGGGAAATTCCGCGGGGGCCATTTTAAGTCTTCATAATGTGTATTTAGATAAGGCCTCAGAGGTTCCACCCGGGATAAATCCAAATTTGGGTGATTTGGAAGGTGCCTCCGGAAATCCAGGTTATCCTTCCGGTGCTCAAGCGGTTATTAATATCTGTGGGGCTTTGGCGGATTCAGTTTGGATTGAACCCGGCAATCAGCCCTTTGTTTCGTTGCATGGCGACCAAGATGGTACCGTTCCCCACAATACCGATATTGCCAACCCCGGAATTCCGCTTATGGAGGTGGATGGCTCTTTAAGCCTGTACCAACGTGCTCAAAATGTAGGAGTTCGGAACGACCTGGAATTGTGGTATGGAGCAGGCCATAGTCCTCAAAATTCAAGTGCGGCCTATATGGATTCAACCTTTTGGTATGTAAGGGATTTTTTGTGGGATATGATTTGCAACGAGCAGTTGGGAATAACAACGCAGCAGGAATCGAATTCCTTGGTTTACCCCAATCCATTTTCTAAATCGGCAAACAAAAGGCTCTATTTCTCGACCGGCTGGACGGGCAGTGTTCGCTTGGTTGATTCAGATGGGAAGGTGGTTTTAAGCCGGGAATTGAATTCGGAAACTCAAATCAATGAAATGCCCGTGCTTCCGGCAGGTTGCTACTCCTTGGTTTGGACAAAGGCAAATGGAAGCTCTGAAATTCATAAGATTGTGGTAAACTAAATGCCTTTTTATGAAGGTCATTGGATTTTTTGGAGTTTTTTTTTTGTTTGCCACTGCTTGCCAACCGGGGGCAAATTCCGGTTCTACCTCTTTGCCTTCCAATCAAAAAGCGACGGTGAATCCCAATGGGGAAAGTGAATTGGCCTTACTTATGAGATCAATGACGGATTTTATGGAGCAGGCCAAAGGGAATTTGCAGAATGGCATGGAAATTCAAGACTGCCCGGAGGAGTTCAATCGGCTTACAACCGCCAAAGAAACGGAAGGAATAATTCAGGAAAGAGACCACTTTAACGCCTATTCGGAACAATGGCTTGACGATTTAGAAAAACTTTGCAACAGCAATGGGCAAGAACAAATCCAAGCGTATGAGCAGCTCAGAACATCGTGTTTAACTTGCCATCAGAGTTACTGCCAGGGGCCCATTCCCAAAATAGAGCGATTAACTTATCAAAAACCTTGACGCAGCTGCCAGGAACTCAGCATATTTTCCTGAAGATTGCTTCCGTTTAGGTGGGATTGTCTGTACATTATTTCTGCGGCAACAGCCGCAGCAATGGCTTCAACGCCCTCAGGGATCGATTCACGAAGCATGGTTGGTTTAAAATGTTCTTCCACAAAACGGGTGGTAAAACTGCCGTCAATAAAATTGGGATGTTTTAAAACAAATCGGCAAAAATCCAAGGTGGTACATGCACCTTCAATTTCGTAATCTGCAATGGCCTGAAGGGTTTTTTTGATGGCTTCTTCCCTGTTGTTTCCATGGACAATTAGTTTAGAGAGCATGGGGTCGTAGTGGATAGGAATTTCCATGTTTTCAAACACACCGCTGTCTACGCGGACACCATTTCCTTTGGGTTCTCTATATCTGCGAAGTTTACCAACATCCGGTAAAAATTGATTCAGTGGGTCTTCGGCGTAAACCCGAACCTCAATGGCATGTCCATTTATTTTCAGGTCTTTTTGTTGCATGGGAAGGGTTTCACCGCGGGCAATTCGAATTTGCCATTCAACCAAATCAAGTCCGGTAATCATTTCGGTAACGGGGTGTTCCACTTGCAAACGGGTGTTCATTTCTAAGAAATAAAAATCGCCGTTGTTGTAGATAAATTCCACGGTACCGGCGCCGGTATAGGAACAAGCTTTGGCAACCTGAACGGCGGCCATACCCATTTTTTCTCGCGTTTTTTGGGTTAAAACAGCCGAGGGGGCTTCTTCAATCACCTTTTGGTGCCGTCTTTGCACGGAACATTCGCGTTCAAACAGGTAAAGAACATTTCCTTGTTGGTCGCCAAGAACCTGAATCTCAATATGTTTGGCAGTACCCAGGTATTTTTCAATAAAAACGGAGCCATCGCCGAAGGCGTTGATGGCTTCGGAACGAGCCCTGGAGAGTGCATCTTCAAAATCGTTGGCATTTTCAACAATTCGCATGCCTTTTCCGCCACCGCCTGCTGAAGCCTTTATCAATACCGGAAATCCAATCGTTTTGGCGATGGATTTTGCTTCTTCGATATTGTCGATGGCTTCGGCGGTGCCGGGAACCAAAGGGACTTGAAAGTTTTTAACCGCGGCTTTGGCTCCGAGTTTAGAGCCCATGATTTCCATAGCTTCGGGGCTAGGTCCGATAAAAACCATTCCGGCCTGGGTTACGGCAGTTGCAAAAGCCGCATTTTCAGATAAAAAGCCATAGCCGGGATGAATTCCATCAACCCCAAGTTCCAATGCTTTTTGAACGATTAAATCTCCTTTAAGGTAGGATTGGTTGCTGGGAGGGGGCCCAAGCAGAACGGCTTGGTCTGCAAATTGAACGTGGGGGGCATGTGCATCTGCTTCGCTGAAAACGGCAACGGTTTCAATCCCCATTTTTTTGCAGGTTTTCATGATTCGTAAGGCTATTTCGCCTCGATTTGCAACCAATATTTTATTCATTTGTGCAAGATACGTAAAGCCTTAATATGGCAAGTGGAATTGCTGCAAAAGGGTAGGTTCAGAAAGAACATTTCAAAGGCCGAGGAATTCAAATTGGTGGGTTATCAACACCGAATATGCACCTTGTGAAAAGGAGTAAAATTGGTTAAAACCAATCAACGCTCGGCCAAATTCACATAGTCGCGCATGCGGGCACCGGTGTAAATTTGACGGGGGCGTCCGATGGGTTCTTTGTTGGCGACCATTTCTTTCCATTGTGCAATCCAACCCGGAAGGCGACCCATGGCGAACATAACGGTGAACATATCTTGGGGTATGCCCATAGCGCGGTACATAATTCCGCTGTAGAAGTCAACATTGGGGTAAAGCTTCCGTTCGATGAAGTATTCATCGCTTAGGGCAATTTCTTCCAATTTCATGGCTATTTCAAGAACGGGGTCTTTCACGCCAAGGCGATTAAGCAAATCGTCGCAAGCTTTTTTGATAATTTTAGCACGAGGGTCGAAATTTTTGTACACCCGGTGCCCAAAGCCCATAAGTCGGAAGGAATCGTTTTTGTCTTTTGCACGATCCACCCATTTGTCTATGCTTCCGCCTTCGTTTAGAATGGTATCAAGCATTTCAATTACGGCCTGATTTGCCCCGCCATGCAGAGGTCCCCAAAGGGCAACAATTCCGGCAGCAATAGAGCCATACAAATTCGCCTGAGAGGAACCTGCCAGGCGAACTGTTGAAGTAGAGCAATTTTGCTCGTGGTCTGCGTGCAAGATAAGTAGCTTATCTAAGGCATTGGTAACCACGGGATCCACATGATAATCGTTGATTGGACCGGCGAACATCATGTTTAAGAAATTCTCTACATAATCCAGCTTGGTGCTGGGATAAATGAATGGGCGGCCCAGGCTTGATTTGTAAGCCCATGCTGCAATGGTGGGGAATTTAGCCAACAGGCGAAGGATGGTTAAATTGACTTTGTCTTCGCTTCTGTGGGGATCTAAAGACCCGGGGTAAAAAGTGGATAGGGTAGTGGTAACCGCCGCTGCTACACCCATGGGGTGAGCGTTTAAGGGAAAAGCGCTGAAAAAGCCACGCATGTTTTCATGCAGCATACTGTGTTCAGCTATGCTGTGTGAGAATTGCTGAAGGGTATCTTTGGTTGGTAATTCACCATAAATAAGAAGGTGAGTTACTTCCAGGAAATTTGATTTTTCAGCAAGTTGTTCAATTGGGTAGCCGCGGTACCTAAGAATGCCTTCTTCACCGTCTAAGTAGGTGATGCTGCTGGTGGTGGCACCGGTATTTTTATACCCGGAGTCAAGGGTAATGAGCCCGGATTGGCCACGAAGGTTTGCAATGTCTATGGCTTTTTCGTTTTCTGTACCTTCGACTACCGGCAACTCGTACGTAGCACCCCCAAATTTTAATTCCGCTGTTTCTGACATCTCCACTGATTTAAGCGTTATGTTATAATTTTTTTTATTTCGCCCGAAAGTAATTAAAAGACATTGTTATTCCAAAGTTCAAAAGTTCGGAATAGAAAAAAAAATTATAGGTTAATCGAATTGTATTTTTGAGGTAAAAACAAAAAGGGTTTGGGGCATGCTGTTGTATGAAATTTTTCGTTTTTGGGCATTGAAATAATTGTGGTTTTGAGTGCAATGGGATTTAGGGTTTAAAAAGGGCATTGGAATAAAAAGAGCGCTTAGGGTGGTTTTGAACGGAAATAATTTCTATCTTTGCAGACTTAAAACACCGAAAGAAATGTACTTAACGACAGAAGTAAAAAAGCAATTCTTCAGCGAGCACGGCGGTTCCGAGACAAATACCGGAAGTGCTGAGGCCCAAATCGCGCTATTTTCACATCGCATCAATCACTTAACAGAGCACTTAAAGCGGAATCGAAAAGATTTCGGCACTCAGCGTTCCCTGATTGCATTGGTAGGAAAACGCAGAAAACTGTTGAATTACCTTATGAATACCGACATTGCTCGATATCGTGCGATTGTCGCTAAGTTAGGCTTAAGGAAATAAGTGAATTCAAAGGCAACCTTGTTGCCTTTTTTTATTTGATGCAAAAAAAATCCGTATGAGTTATCAAGCAATTACCCAAACAATTGATTTGGGAGATGGCCGTTTAGTTAGCATTGAAACAGGCAAATTGGCCAAGCAGGCAGATGGGTCTGTGGTAGTTCGGATGGGCAACACCATGTTGTTGGCCACGGCGGTGGCTCGCCCTGATGCCGGTGAAAATGTTGATTTTATGCCATTAACGGTAGATTACCGTGAAATGTACGCGGCAGCCGGTCGTTTTCCGGGAGGTTTTTTCAAACGTGAGGCCCGTCCCTCCGACCAGGAGATTTTAATTTCAAGGTTGATAGATCGTGCATTGCGTCCTACATTTCCCGATGATTTTCATGCTGAGACGCAGGTATTGGTTTACCTGATAAGTCATGACAAAGAGTTGTTGCCGGATTGTTTGGCCGGATTAGCGGCATCAGCGGCCATAGCCGTATCGGATATTCCTTTTACCCAACCAATTTCAGAGGTTCGTGTGGCTCGGATTGATGGAAATTTTGTTGTGAATCCATACCGTTCTGATTTAGAAAGGGCTGATTTGGATTTGATGGTGGCAGGCAATGCCAACGACATTGTAATGGTGGAAGGGGAAATGAAAGAAGTGAGCGAAGATGTATTGCTTTCAGCTTTGGAGTTTGCACATAAAGCGATTAAGGTTCAGGTGCATGCTCAAGAGGAATTGGCTGAAAAAGTAGGAAAAACCAAGCGCAGTTATTCCCATGAAAAGCACAATCCGGAATTAAAGAATCGGATTACGGAATTCGCTTATCGGCCTGCATACGATGTGGCCAAGGAAGGAAACGCAAACAAAAAAGTACGGTCTGAAAAATTCAGGGCCATACGTGAAGAGTTTGTTGCCGGATTAAGTGCCGAAGAGGCGGCTGAAAATTCATTTTTAATTAAGGCATATTTTCATTCGGTTGAAAAGAAAGCAGTTCGGGATTGCGTACTAAATGAGCGCAAGCGTTTAGATGGGCGTAAGCTGGATGAAATTCGACCGATTTGGGCGGAGACCGATTATTTGCCCATGGTTCATGGTTCGGCAGTATTTACTCGCGGTGAAACTCAATCGTTGACCACCGTAACATTGGGTACCAAGTTGGATGAGCAGATTATTGATGGGGTGGTGATTGAGGGTAAAAACCGTTTTTTGTTGCATTACAATTTTCCTCCGTTTTCAACGGGTGAGGCCAAGCCCATGCGGGGTACGGGACGCCGGGAGGTAGGTCATGGAAATTTGGCTTTGCGGGCATTAAAGCAGGTTGTTCCCGCTGATTTTGATTATGCTATTCGAATTGTGAGCGATATTTTAGAGTCGAATGGTTCCAGTTCTATGGCCACTGTTTGTGCAGGTTCCTTGGCCATGCACGACGCTGCCATTCCTGTTAAATGCCATGTTTCGGGCATTGCCATGGGATTGATTTCTGATGAAGAAACAGGGAAATATGCCATTTTATCGGATATTTTGGGCGATGAAGACCACCTGGGAGATATGGATTTTAAGGTTGCCGGAACCCGAAATGGAATTACTGCCTGCCAAATGGACATCAAAGTAAACGGTTTGTCGTTTGAAGTATTGAAAGAGGCATTGGAGCAGGCCAAGCGTGGCAGGGTTCATATTTTAGATGTTATGGACGCTGTTCAGGCGAAACCCAGAAATGAATTTAAGCCATTTGTTCCGCAAATTGTAACCATGGTAATACCCGGGGAATTTATTGGAGCGGTGATTGGTCCCGGAGGAAAACATATTCAGGAATTGCAGAAAACGACAAATACTGTAATTAGTTTGGAAGATGTGGACAACAAGGGTATTATTGAAATTGCCGGCTCGGATCCTGTGGGAATAAAGATGGCTCAAGAGCGAATTCGATTGATGACGAGTGTGCCTGAACCCGGCGACAAATATATGGGGGTAGTTAAAAAAATAACCACCTTCGGAGCCTTTGTTGAAATACTTCCTAAGAAAGAAGGTTTGTTGCACATTTCGGAATATGCCTGGGAGAAAACTCCGGATATTGCACAGGTTTTGAAGGAGGGTGAAACGATCGAAGTTCAGTTGTTGGAAGTGGACGAATCGACGGGGAAGCTTCGTTTATCTCGTCGTTCCTTGTTACCGAAACCGGAAGGGTGGGTGGCTCCGGCTGAGCGGGGACCACGTCCTGAAGGCCGCGATGGAGGTCGGGGGGATCGTTCCAGACCGCGTCGGGATTAATATCAACAGAACTTGGTTGCAATGCTCCTTCGGGGGCATTTTTTTGTTTGAAAACGAAAAAACAGAGAGGCACTGCGGGCGGGATTGAACCGGGTAGCCCGAAAGGCCGGCAGCGCCGGGGCCGCGAGCTGCGGAGGCGACTTTAGGAGCCCCCGCAAAGCCGCTGGCCCCGCCGCTGCCGGACGCGGACTACCGGTGAAAGCCCGGAACCCGCCCCCCAAAATTCACCATTCAACCGAATCGGTATTTGAAATTTCAGGCCAAATGGAATATTCCAAAATGCCTGATTTAGGAAGTGGAAGGTGCTTTGGCCTGTATTCCAAGGTATTTTTTTGCGTATTCCGCCAGAGGGCCAGGAGAGTGGTGGGTTGTTTGTACGGTTCCAATCAGCGTAAAATCGGATTTTGGAAGGAAGTATAAAAGGCCATTTTGATTGGATTGGCAGTGACCAAAAATGGGTAGAAGGGAAAGTGCTAAAACAACTTTTTGCTTAAGGGTGGAAGGAGAGAAGAGAACCATAGTGCAGCAAAGGTAATGCATCCGTTGAGAGGTAAAAGTTCAAATCCGGGGGAATAGCCCCATTTAGGAGCGAGAACAAAATTAAATAAGGCGGTAAGGCCTACCGAAATTAAAGATATCAGCGGAATGCTCCAAGGGATGGGATTGCGTTTTGGTAAGATGAGACCGAAAGCAAATAAACCGAGCAGAGGGCCATAGGTATATCCGGCCAGGGTTAGAATGACGTAAATCAGGCTTTCGTTGGTTAAGGCGTCGAAGGCAAGGATGCAGAGCCAGAGAATAAAGGCGAAGGCAAGGTGCACATTTCTGCGAAGCCGGGCCGGATTTTTGGGTGGGGAATCGGGGTTTGAGGTATTCAGAAAATCAATGCAAAAGGCTGTGGTAAGGGTAGTTAGGACCGAGTCGGCACTGCTTAATGAAGCGGCAATTAAACCTAGGGAAAAGGCCAGCATAGCCATCGTGCCAAGTTCGTGGAAGGCAAGGTAAGGGAAAATATGGTCGGCTTTTAATTCAAGACCGGTTAACCCTTTATTAATGAGGAAATGGGAAAGTCCTGCCCCTAGAGCAAGGAAGGCAAAATTGACAAAAACGATAGCGAAGCCAAACCAAATCATGTTTTTGCGGGCGTCTTTAACTTGTTTGCAGGCAAGGCTTTTTTGCATCATAGTTTGGTCTAATCCGGTCATGCTCAGGGCGATAAAAGCACCGGCCAAAATGTCTTTTCCCCAAAAATGAGGGTCGTTAGGTTGGGTAATCCACCAGGGTTTTGAGAGGATTTCCGGCCAATCGGAAAGGGATAAATGAAGGGAATCGTGAATGGAGAAGATTGAAAATCCAAGACCGGCCAGCATAATAATTGCTTGAATGGCATCGGTATACAACAAGGTTTTAATGCCTCCTTTGTAGGTGTAAAGGTACATGAGTGCCATGATAGCAATCACGGTAAATTCGAGGGGAACATTCAGGGCGTCAAGGAAAAAATATTGAAAAATACTTACTGCAAGGAAAAGTCTGCCTGAGGCGCCAATGATTCGGGAAACGAGGAAAAAAGCCGATCCGGTTTTTTGGCCAAGAATACCAAAGCGCAATTGCAGGTATTGGTAGATGCTGGTAAGGTTCAGTTTAAAGTACAAAGGGATTAGGATAGCTGCGATAATTTGATATCCAATAAAGTAACCTAATGCGATTTGCATGTAAGAAAAACCATCTTGATGGACATTTCCGGGAATGCTAATGAAGGTAACACCGCTAAGGCTATCGGCCACCATTCCCAGGGCAATAATGTACCAAGCCGTTTTTTTACCACCCTTATGGAATCCTGATTCATCGTTGTTTTTACCTGTCAAATAGCCAATTAGGGCTAGGAAAGAGAGGTAAGCCACAAAGAGTAGGAGAAAGAACCAGCCGTTCACTCTGTTATTGTTTAATGAGGGTTTTGGTGGATTTTCCTTGAGGTGTGGTTAGGACAACCACATAGGTTGCAGGGGCTAAGTGACCGATTTCAAATCCGATTTCTTGTTCTCCGGATAGTCCCATACCTTGATAAATGGTTCCGAGGGATTTGGCATTCAGGTCAAACAAATCAAGTTTAATTGGGGCGGGTTCGGAAAGATAAAAGCGGAAGTAGCTTCGTTGAAAAGAAGGGTTAGGGAAAAGGATGGTTGAAGAGCTGATGGAGTTGTTTGGTTGAGTTCCGGCAGGGGAAGTACCAAACGGACTGATTAGTTCTGCGATCCATGTTGAATGGCGTTTGTCGGCAGCACCATAGGTGCCGGCAATCCAAATTTTTCCGTATTCTGGGAAGTATTGTTGGGCTCCGAAATAGTCGCCCCATCGTTCGCTGGGACCTTGAATAACATTCAGGCTTTGGAGGCCGTTTTTTACCCGGATTAAATCTGAAACCTGTCCTTGGTCAAATGTCAGTGCAGAGATACCGGGAAAAGTAGAGGGACCGCTGTGGTTAAATGCAACAATGGATCTTGGGCTGTTGTCGGGGGCATATCCTATGGTAACCAGGTTTGGGTAACCCAGGTCCAGGGTGTCAAAGCCAACAATTTTGGCGTGTTCAACCAGGGGGTTGGTTTGGTTTAGTTGGGCAATTTGGCCTATGTAAATGCCGCAAGCACCGGAAGTTGTATCAATGGTATTTGCAACAAATTGAATGCGGCCTCTGTCCAAGTTTGCTGCAAGAACCCGGGCATCGTTTGTGGCAAGGGTTTTGGCTGTGTCGGGTTGCCGGGCTTCGGGGGGGACACCATACGAAATTGGAAGATTGATGTGTTGAACAGAAAGGGTTCCGGTTCCAAGGGTATCGGAAATTTTGATGAGGAAAAGAGAATCGTTTTGGACATCGAAATTCCGATTCGAGAGGAAATACTGTTCAGGGTTTCCGGAGAAGTCGGAGCAGCGGGTAACGGCATGCAGGTTTCGAAGCGGACGTCCTCCGTACTCAATTCCCGACCATACCTGACTGTGGAGGGTATCTGCGTTGTAGCCTTCTTGCTTGCGAATTTGCCAAATGACCGATTGGCGAAAACCCATTTGCCAGCTAACGCCTTCACGGATTTGATTTCCGGTAATAAAAACCTCATTTTCTGTAAAGCTGATGCAGGGAAAATCAAACCAGGTTGAATCGTTGAAGGGATTTCCGGGAAGCGTGTATAAGTTCCATTCGCCGAGGGGGTCGGAACTTTTTGAGAAGGCGAGAATGATTTTAGAGGTTGCAGCCACGCTACCGTTTAAGATGACGGCCATAAAACGTTTTGCCAATGGGTCGAAAATTACTTTGGGGTCATAGCGGTAATTTGCGGTTCCGATAAGTCCGACGGCGTCGGTAAAATAGCGAAGGGTTAAAGAGGAGCGGAGCATACCTGTGTTTCGGCTGTAAACCCGGATGGTGGTATTGATGGCAGAAACCAAAAGAGAGTCTTCGTTGAAAGCGAGGGAATTGTCCATTGGGACACTGCTGCTAAAAACGTTTCCCTGGAATGCCGTACCTAGAATGGGTTGAGGAACCAGGCTTTTTTCGGACGAAATAAATCCTGATTTTCGAGGGAAAAGTTTAGCGCTTTTTTCTTTTTGGTCGTACATGAATTTTTTATCGGGTTTCGATAAAAAGTTTGGAGCCTCGCGGCTTACCAAATCACTCATCCAATCGGATTCCAATCCTTCGGTCATAGTAGTGACTGCGATGGGTGGGCATGAAAAGGATTTGGTTTGTTGTGCGGATATTGGGAAGAAATACAGGCCTAAAATTGCCCAGATGAATCGGTTCATAGGTCAAGAGATTTTTTCAAAAGTACGTTTTTTGCAGATTGAGTGTTTTTAATAGAGGAATTGAAGTGAGTAAATAGAATTGTCGCGAGAGGGGAATTGATCGGTGTTCCATTGGCGATGAATTTGGCTTGCAATTCGGCTCCATTTTGGCAAGCGCTAAATTCGGCTAACTTTGTACGCTAACTTTTAGGACTGACAGCGTGAAGGCGATATTTTTAAAAGAGATTTCAGTTTTTTTTGCCAGCATAACAGGATATGCCATAATGGGGGTGTTTCTGTTGATAAATGCGGTATATCTGTGGTTGTATCCAAATGACAACCTGGTAGTATTTGGTTTTGCCGATATGAAGCGATTTTTTGAAGATGCGCCGTATTTATTTTTGCTGTTGATACCTGCATTAACCATGAGGAGTCTTTCGGAGGAGCAGGCTTTGGGAAGTTTAGAATTGCTATTGACCAAGCCGGTGCGCACAATGGAGGTAATTTTTGCAAAATTTTGTGCAGGTCAGGTTTTGGTTTTTTTAAGTTTGCTGCCCACTTTGGGATATTTGTTGGCATTGGTTCAGTTGAGTTCTGTGGAGTCTTTAGATTGGGCAGGCATTTTCACTTCGTACATTGGTTTGTTTTTGCTGGCATCGGTTTACCTTTCGGCAGGAATTTTTGCAAGTGCCCTAACTTCAAATCAGATGATAGCATTGTTGTTGGGTTTGGGTTTTGGATTGGTGTTAACAGAAGGGATTCCACAGTTGGTTGGATTAGGACTTATGCAGGGTAATGAATTTTACCTATTGCAATTGGGTCTTGGTTACCATTACGATTCCATTAGCAGAGGAGTGATTGATTCCCGGGATTTGGTGTATTTTTTCAGCCTTACCGTATTGTTTTTATTGGCTGCAAAGACTTGGATTCAAAGGCGAAATTGGTCATAAAACCATGGATAGAAAAGGCAAAGATATTTTTTGGCTGGTTGCTGCATTGGCGGTCATAGCGGGAATTAATGTTGTGTCGGGCAGGTTGTTTTTTCGTTTGGATTTTACTTCGGAGGGTCGTTACAGCTTATCTGACAGTACCATAGCAATGTTGCGGAATATGGAAGAACCCGCGATTGTAACGGTATATTTAGAGGGTAAATTTCCAGCCGGATTTAAGCGACTTCAAACGGCCACACGGGAATTGCTTGAAGAATTTCGGTATCAAGCCGGGAACAATTTGCAGTATCGTTTTGTGGATCCATTTACGGGAAAGAATCCTGAAGAGCAAGCATTAATGCAGCAGGAATTGGTAGAAAAAGGAATTCAACCTTTTTCGCTCACTTTTGCTGACGAGACAGGAAGGCAAGAGCGGTCAATCATTCCTGCGGCTACGATCAGTTACAGGGGGCAAGAGGCCAAGGTTGATTTGTTGGAAGAGCTGGCCGGCCTGGATCCTTCGTTGGCCGATCAGGCCTTAAACACATCGATTGAACGGCTTGAGTTTGGCTTTGCATCGGCATTGTATAAATTGCACACCTTTGAACGCCGTCCTAAAATTGCCATCTCGTTTGGGCATAAGGAATTGCCCCAAGGGTTGATTGCGGATTTTCTTTTAACATTAAAAGAGTACTATACTGTGGAAGGGTTGGTGCTAAATAATCAACTGAATACCTTGAATAAGTCCTACGCTTGTTTGGTATTGGCAAAACCGGATTCAACATTTGGCGAGGCAGAAAAATTTGCAATAGACCAGTATTTAATGCGAGGTGGTCGGATTTTGTGGTTACTCGACCAAGTGGCGGTCGATTTAGATAGTTTGAAGTCAAGTCCAAAAGGGTATACCATTGCTTTGCCTAAGGATTTAGGACTAAATGACCTGTTGTTTAAATATGGGGTACGGATCAACTACAATATCATTCAGGATGCATCTTGTGCACCCATACCTGTTGTAACGGGGATGGTTGGCGGCCAACCCAAGGAGGAATTATTGCCCTGGTTTTTTTACCCTGTGGTGTTGCCGGATGATCGGCATTTGCTTTCCAGCAGAGTAGGCCCCATTCGTTTTGAATTTCCATCAAGCATAGATACTGTAAAGCTTTCAGGTATTCAGAAGACGGTATTGTTAAGGAGTGGGCCGGTTTCGCGTGTGTTGATGACCCCTGCCCGGGTTGGGATTCAGGCGGTAGCCGAAAAGGCAAGTCCTGAGCGTTTTAACAAACCCAACCAACCCATGGCTGTTTTGCTGGAGGGCACATTTGAAAGTGCCTTTAAGGGGCGATTGTTGCCCATTTCAGATTACCCTTTTTTGGAAAAGGGACAACCCTCAAAAATGATCGTTGTGGGCGATGGAGACATAGTAAAGAATCGCTTTAATTCCAGGCAAAATCGTCCTTTCAGATTAGGGGAAGATCCGGCGAGTGGTTTCTTTTTTGAGGGGAATAAGAATTTTTTAATGAACGCTGTTCATTATTTGGCCAACGATGCATGGTTTATTTCAATTCGAAACAAACGGTTTCAAATCAGAAACTTAGATCCCTTAAAGGTTGAATCAAAGGGTAAGTTCTGGCAAACGGCACAGGTTTTAATTCCAATGGTTTATTTGTTCCTACTTTGGTTTGGAGTTCGGTGGATTCAAAAACGGAAATACGTATGAAATTTTTAATTTTTCCATTTGTACTTTTATTTTTTTGGGCTTGTGGGGGTAAAGATTCAGCCATGGACACTGATTACACCCAATTCAAGATTGAAGACACGGCCTCCATTCAAAAAATAGTGATTAGCAATAAGGGAGGCAATAAAGTAACCCTGGTTCGCAGTCAAAGTAATTGGGAAATTGAGGGACTTCATTTGCCTGCTCGAGGCGACCTCATTGATCTAACTTTATCTACGCTCAGGCGTATGGAGGTTAAAGAATTTATACCCAAAAATGGTCAACAGGAAGTATTTAAGAGGCTTTCGGTTTACGGTACCCGGGTGGAAGTGTACGGAAAAAAGGCAGAACCCATTCGTACCTTTTTTGTGGGTGGTCCTACCCAAAACCATTTAGGAACCTACATGATGTTGCAAGGATCAGATGTGCCTGTAATTGTATATGTTCCCGGATTTCGAGGTTACTTAACCAATCATTTTAACCCCAGTGTATTGGAATGGAAAACCAAACAGATTTTCAACCATCATATACGGGATATTGCTTCAGTGCAAGTGATACATCATCAACGGCCAGAAGCTTCATTTGGAATAGAGGTGCATTCTCCTTCTCGTTTTTCTTTGATTCAGCTCCAAACAGGAAACCTAGCCCCGAAGGCTGACACAAGTTTGATCAAAGTTTTTTTGCAAAACTTCAAAGTGTTGGGATTTGAAAATTGGGTTGATGTAAATGCCTCAAGAATGGATTCGGTCGAAAAAAAATATGCTTTGCATACCATTACTTTAAAGGATAGAAATGGCCGGGAGAGTAAGGTGAAATTATGTGCCATACCACTTCCCAAAGGCACATTGAATATGCTTGGAGATCCCGTAAATATAGATGTTGACAGGATGTATGGAATATTAAAAAATGGTGAGGTTACCTTATGTCAGTTTTTTACTTTCGACCCTGTTACCGTTCCTATTGAATATTTTCAGGGGGGGGTTATAGTCAAACCTTAATTCACTTTCTTTGCCGTATATTTGTTAATCAAATCAAAAAATCATGCAATTTGTCGTTTCAAGTAAAACCCTACTAAATCATATTCAAACCCTGATGGGGGTGATTCAAGGCGGTAATAATTCCGTTCCAATTTTGCAGGATTTTTTGTTTCAATCGAATGGAAACGGAGGATTAAAAGTTACTGCCTCTGATTTGGAGACTACCGTGGTTGCTGAAATACCCGAGGTCAGTGTTAAATCGGAGGGGCAGGTTGCCATCCCGGCTCGCTTTCTGGTGGACATTTTAAAAACTTTTGCCGATGTTCCGTTGTCTATAACAGTGGATCCAAACACCCAAGGCATAAACATTCATTCCGATAGCGGAAAGTATAAAACAGCGGGGCACGATGCTGCTGAATTTCCATCTTTGCCGGAATTTCAAAGCAAGGGATCATTCATGGTTGAGGCATTAACATTCAACAATGCTGTGGCAAAAACCATCTTCGCCGCCGGAAATGATGAACTGCGTCCGGTTATGTCGGGTGTTTTGCTTCAAGTTTCCACAGATTCGGCCAACTTTGTTGCCACTGACGCCCATAAATTGGTTTTATACAAACGCTTTGATATTCGGTCCGATTCTAGTTTTGAGCTGATTTTAAACAAGCGTCCACTAAACCTTCTGAAAAATATTTTAGGTGGCTCTGAAGAAACCCTTTCATTAGAGTATAGCGAAAAAAACGTCCGATTTACCTTTGGCCATTATGTTGTTTACAGTCGTTTGATTGAAGGCAAATACCCGGCTTACGAGGCAGTTATTCCCAAAGAAAATCCCAATATTCTAACCATGGATCGTCATGCTTTGCTGAACGGATTAAAACGGGTTTCTATTTTCTCGAACAAAGCGACCTATCTGGTGCGCCTAAAATTGGCCGGCAACCAACTTGAAATTATTGCTGAAGATTTGGATTTTTCCAATTCAGCTAAGGAAGAATTGCATTGCCAATATTCCGGTGAGGACATGGAAATCGGTTTCAATAGCCGATTTTTAATTGAAATGTTGAGCAATATGGATCAGGAAAGCGTAACTCTGAAAATGAGCACCCCCAGCCGTCCTGGAATTTTAGCTCCCGGCGAATACCAGCAAGACATTGAAGAAATTACGATGTTGATGATGCCCATTATGGTGAATTGATTCGGCAAGGCTTCTTTAGGCCAAGTCAGCATAAATTGTGAAACGCATAGCCATACTTGGGGCACGAGGCCAACTAGGCTCCTTATTGCACAAAAGCCTTCTTAAAAGTCAGGAATTTGAAATTCTAGCTCTGTCCAGAAAGGCCGGCGAAGGGTATTTGTGCTTTAATCCATTTCAAGACGATTGGAAAATTCTAGGCAAGGTTGATGTTTTTGTAAATGTGGCCGGAATTATCCGAGAAAGTAAAAATGAAGCCTTTTTCGAGGTTCATACAGAGTTGCTGCGCGTATTAATAGAAAATAGGAATGGGATAGGAAATCCTAGGCTAATTCATGTTTCGGTGCTTGGTTCTGATTTGTCCTCCGGATCTGCCTTTTTAAACAGCAAAGCCAAAGGAGAAGCAATTGTTCTGAAGCAAGACGATGCATTGGTTTTGCGCCCCTCCCTTATATGCTTGCCAAACAATTTGCTTGTGCAGAAACTGATATTGTTGCTTGACATTAGTCGATATCTGGGAAACCGAGCCTTGTTGCCTGCTACGTTTCCTCAACATAAAATACAACCTGTAATGCCTCAGGATGTGCTTCAAGCCATTGAACGTGCGATTCAAGTTCAGGATTTGCCTGTAAAAACCCTGGATTTGGTTGGTCCTGACCCTATTACTTTTGGTGAATTGATGACTTTGGCAGCTAAGGTTCGGAACCAACGTCTTATTCCCATCGAAATACCAAAAAATTTGGTAGAAATTGTTACCCGTAATTTTATTTCAGTTTGGTTTCCCGAAATTTTGGATTACGAACAGTTTAAACTCTTGTTTAAAGACAATGTTGGGGATGCAAGTCCTATGAAGGAATGGCTGAGGCGAGCACCTTTGAGTTCAACCGAATTTTGGATTTCTGCTTTTTCAAAGCCCGATTAATTTCCTTTTAGATTCCATACCCCAGGGTAGGTTTTATGCTGTTTAATGCCTACTAACACGCCCAGATTTTCTATCTTCGGTGCAAAATTTTAACCCATGAATAAAGTTTACATTGTTTCAGCCGTGCGAAGCCCAATGGGCAGTTTTGGCGGTGCATTGTCTGGCGTTTCTGCAACCGATTTGGGAGCAGTTGCCATTCGAACTGCCCTTGAACGGGGCGGTGTTTCTGCCAATCAGGTAGACGAAGTCTTTATGGGAAATGTACTTTCTGCAGGCCTTGGTCAAGCACCTGCTCGTCAAGCGGCTTTAAAAGCAGGTTTACCCAATACTGTTCCATGCACCACCGTCAACAAGGTCTGCGCCTCGGGAATGAAATCCATCATGTTGGCGGCACAATCTATAATGCTAGGTCATGCAAAAGTGGTGGTGGCAGGCGGCATGGAAAATATGTCTCAGGCCCCATATTATGTCACTTCCAATCGCTTTGGCCAAAAGTTGGGACATGGACAATTGACAGATGGTATGATTAAAGATGGATTGTGGGATGTGTACAACGATTATCACATGGGCAATGCAGGTGAACTTTGTGCCCGAGAAATGGAGTTCAGCCGTCAAGACCAGGATGCCTACGCCATTGAATCTTACCGCCGGGCTCAGGCTGCCTGGGCTGCAGGAAAATTCTCGGCCGAAATCGCCCCCGTTACCATTTCAGGTCGAAAAGGAGATGTTACCATATCCGAGGACGAGGAATATAAAAATGTTCAATTCGAAAAAATTCCAGAATTACGTCCTGTTTTTGATAACAACGGTAGCATTACAGCTGCCAATGCATCCACACTGAACGATGGTTCTTCTGCTTTGATTTTGGTTGGCGAAGCACAACTGAAGGAATTGGGGCTGACACCCCTTGCCCAAATAAAAGGATTTGCCGACGCAGCAACGGATCCGTGTTGGTTTACCATCGCTCCGGCTTTGGCCGTGCCCAAAGCTCTTCAATTAGCAGAACTGAGTCCTGAGTCGGTTGATTTGTATGAACTTAATGAGGCCTTTGCTGTGGTGGCTTTGGCAAACAACAAAAAATTAGGTCTAAATCCTGAACAGGTTAATATTTATGGAGGTGCCGTTTCTTTAGGCCACCCCTTAGGCTCTTCCGGAGCCCGTATCGTGGTAACTTTATTGCATGCCCTGCACCGGGAAAGTAAGAAAATCGGGGTGGCTTCACTTTGCAACGGAGGCGGTGGGGCAAGTGCCATCGTAATTGAACGCTGTTGAAATGACTACCCAATGGCGGGTACAGATACCCTTGCTGTCCGGTCGATCTGAACCAAATCACTTAGCCGAATTGAGCACCCAATTCCTGTTCGGCGAATGGGTTGAGTGCCTTGAAATCAAAGAAGAATGGTGGTTGGTTCAACGCCAAGAGGAAAAATATCCCGCTTGGGTTCGATATTCCGGCTTGGTAGCACTGCTCCCCAACGAGGAGCCGGGCCATTTTCAACACACTCTGATTCAACAATCCACCGGAGATTTTGGCTTGGTTTGGACCAGCATGGGTTCTAAAATTAATGGGGACATCCAAACCCCTGCCACCTTAGCGGAATGGGCTAAGTGTTGGATGAATGTACCCTATCTATGGGGTGGAAAATCGGTGATGGGAATTGATTGCTCAGGTCTTGCTCAATTGTTTTGGGAATCTAGAGGGCTCATTCTACCCCGTGATGCTTCCCAACAAGCGGAGTTTGGAGAGTTGATTTCGTGGTTGTTTGATAGCATTCCGGGTGATTTGGTTTTTTTTGACAACGATAAAGGGCACATCGTGCATGTCGGTATTTTGCTTTCAAAAAATCAAGTGCTGCATGCGGCAGGAATGGTGCGCATAGATAAAATTGACCAACAAGGAATTTTCAGGGCCGACGAAGGTCGATACACGCATGCCTTGCGTATGATTCGCCGTCCGGGTTTACTAAACATCTAATTCCTTCCGAACTAAAAACCTAAAGAAAAAAGCCATTTTTTGTTGAAGTATTTCCTGAAAAAAAACGTTAAAGCAAGAAGTTTTAAAAAAATTTTTCAATCAGAGCCAGAGATTGACCATTCCACCCCCCTGTTTTAAGCAAGTAAAATGGAATAGGTTAATTTAAATTGCAAAAAAATGCAAAATAGACTTGACAAATCGAAAAGACACCCATAACTTTGAAGCTCATCGATGAAAAATATTTGGCTTCGCCACGTATTAGGGGTGGCGAGGTTACGGTTAGGGAATTTTTAGGAGTGAACTACGGGGACTTGGAGGAAGCTGAAAAGTGGAATCCGGTTCGCCTTGGGGGTCTCAGAAAAGCTTTCCGAATCATGCAAAGGCAACTTTGTTGATGCGGAAGGCGGGAGCTTGGGTATGAGACGGGTGAAGAGGCAGATTCACCCTTTACAGGTAAGGAGGATGGAAAGAAGTTTGGAGAGGGAAAGAGGAAGAGGGGAAGTGGAGAGGGCCAAATGAAATTTCAGGAATCCTATAAAAGACGGAATAGAACGAGCGTCCCGAAGGGCGTGAGGCACCGCTTAGGAAAGCCAAGCCGCAACTTTTTGCATTTTCCCACCAAGGGGCCACCGCCACCCAGCCCCCCTTCGCCAAACCCCAACCCCAACCACCCTTCACACGCCGCTCTGCGGCAGGGATTGAAGTGGCTAACACGCAAATCGGGCTTTGGTTGGGCAGGACGGACAGCAAGAGCGACGTCAGGAGCTCCTTGCTGGACCTCCTGCCCCCAATGCCCGGTGCGGATTAGCCCTGAAAGCCCGACCGCCGCCCCCAAAAAAAAACATTACGAGTTCCCTGATTTCCTTCGAATCATGGCCTCAACCATATCCCACATTTCCGGCGGAATCAAATCGCCTACCCAGCTAAATTCCCCACCATTTTTCAACCATTCCCCACCATCTATCGCAATCACCTCGCCCTGAATAAAACTCGAAAAATCCGACATCAAATAGGCCGCCAAGTTCGCCAATTCTTGGTGAACCCCCACCCGGCCCACCGGAATTTTTGAGGGAATGTCAACCTGTTGCATGAATTCCTGCGGAAACAACCGATCCCAAGCACCCGGGGTAGGGAAGGGCCCCGGAGCTATTGCATTGGTTCGAATGCCGTATTTGGCCCATTCCACGCCCAAAGAGCGGGTAAGGGCCAATACCCCTGCCTTTCCGCATGCCGATGGAACCACGTAGGCTGAACCCGTCCAGGCGTAGGTGGTCACTATATTTAGGGTAATGCCTGCAATCTTCCGGTCTATCCAATACTTTCCGAAGCTTAAACTATTGTTGTAACTGCCTTTAAGTACGATGTCTACCACTGTGTCAAATGCCCGGTGGCTTAGTCGTTCTGTTGGACTTAAAAAGTTGCCGGCGGCGTTGTTTACCAATCCATTTACAGGCCCCAGGTTTTCGATGGTTTTTTCTCGAAAAACTTCCACTTCATCGTAGTGTCGAACATCGCAGGGCAGGTAATACACTTGTTTCCCTGTTTTTGTTTGCAGTTCAGCCGCTGCGGCTTTTAGTTTTTCTTCTTTGCGGCCGCAGATGCTTACTTGGGCGCCCAATGCCAAAAAATAGGCTGCCATGCTTAAGCCAAGGCCGCTGCCGCCGCCTGTGATGGCAATGGTTTTCCCTTTTAGGCTATCGGGGGCAAGCATGCCTTTTTCGTAGGTATTCATAATCTTATTTTAGGTATTCTGGCCAGGGGTTTTCCAGCATTTCCAAGGCTTTTTGAATGGATTCGTTTTCGCGGGCCATCACCTTAAAAAATGCATCTCGGCCTTTAAGGTTTTGGGCTACCAGGGCCTTCAGCATGGTCAGCAAAAACGGCTTACTTCGGCTAAAATTTTCGGGTTCGCAGGGCAGTTTGCGCTTTTCAGCTTCGGTCAACAGGCTTTGCCAAAGGGGTTCCGGGTCAAATCCTGAATTAAAATCGTCAATACTGGGGTATTTGATTTGCAGTGCTTCCCGTTGGGTGTCCACATAATCTAGGGCCACGTTATAGGGCAGTCCGGCTGCGGTAATGCGGTTTAGGCATACCGAAAAAAACGAAGTATCCAAGGGCACAAACACATCGGGCATAATGCCTGCTCCTCCGTAAACGGTGCGGCCTTTTGAGGTTTTAAATGCCAGGCTATCGGGAATTTTTGCTTTGCCCGAGTCGGTCAATTCGCCTTTGTCGAATCGGTTGGCCAAATCTTGGTAATATTTCTCGGTGCCTTCGTTGTAGGGAGCTTGAATAAATCGGCCGGAGGGGGTAAAATACCTTGCTGTGGTAAGGCGGTATGCCGAGCCATCGGGCATTGGAAAGGTATTTTGTACCAGTCCTTTTCCGAAGCTTCGGCGTCCAATCACCAGGCCGCGGTCATGGTCTTGTATGGCACCGGCAACAATTTCGCTGGCCGAGGCCGACCCTTCGTCAACCAGAACAATCAGTCTATTGTGCAGCAGCATAGGGTTTCCGTTTGCCAAAAAATTCCGGCGTTCGCTATGCAGTCCTTGCGTGTACACCAGCAGTTTGCCTTTTGGGAAAAAATGGTCAAGGATTCCGGTTGCTGCCATCAAATATCCCCCGGAATTTCCTTGCAAATCCAAAATTAAGTCTTTGGCTCCCAAGGTTTTAAGTTTGGCCCAGCCTTCTTTAAATTCATCTACGGTGGTTTCTGCGAAGCGGTTTAGTTTCAGGTATCCTATTTCTGGTGTAAGCATAAATGCGGCGTCCATGCTAAATACTGGAATTTTATCGCGTACAATTGCAAAATCCAGCAAATCGGGCAATCCTGAGCGCAAAATTTTAACATTCACAATGCTGCCTTTTTTCCCACGCAGCCAACGGAACACGTCGTTGTTGCTTATTTTTTTCCCGGCCACCAGGGTATCTTCAATATAAATAATCCGGTCTCCGCTGCGTATTCCCAGGCGTTCTGAGGGGCCTCCGCTGATGGGGCTAACCACCAATATGGTGTCGTTGTGAATGTTGAATTGAACTCCAATGCCTTCAAAATTTCCGTTCAGTGCTTCTTCCGAGGCTTTCAGTTCGCGGGGTGGCAGGTAATAGGAGTGTGGGTCAAGTTCGTTAAGCAGTCCTTCCAATGCGGCTTCGATCAAAGCTTCGCGGTCAATTTTTTCCAGGTAATAGTTTTCAAGAAAAAACAGCAGACCGTCCAGTTTTTCAGAAGGGTTGGTAATTTGTGCGTTTAGGGGCAGGCTCAGTAAAGTCAGCATGAGCCCTAGCAGGGCCATAGAAATTCGATTCATCATGGGCATAACGCAAAGGTAATGAAATGTGTTGTGGGATTAGGGGTATTTTTGGGCGCCTTATCCCGCTGTTCGCTGTAGCAACCTCCACCTGTGCTTCGGCTTGCTGGCCCCTGCGTGGGCTCCCAAGGTCGCCTCCGCGGGGCGGCAAGCCGGGGGCACAGGTGGGGGTTGCTGCCGCTGCCATCGGGGGCGCGGTGTCCCAATGTTTTTGACCGTAATTAAATTTTAACTTTTGCTTTCATCAATTCTAAGAACCCGGGCGAATCTTCTAAAACGGCCCAAAAAGAACGACAATTCGGGCGAACGCTCCTCGGCCGGTTGGTTTGGATATTCTTCGGGCCTCAGTTTTAATTTGAACAGGAAAACCATGCTGTTGTTTATGCTGTTTGAGTGAACCAAAGTTTGTGTTGGATGAAACTGCAACCGCTTTGCATAGGAGGCGGCCCAATCAAAAAATTCCACTTGAATATCGTACACCTTGTCATCGGGAGCATGGTTCCAAACTCCAAGAACATATTTAAAGTGGTTGTGCAAGTTCATTGCTTTTTCAACCTTTTTTCGGTCAAAGTGAATGGTTTTTTCATCATCATCTTTAAAAACATCAACGCGCAAGTTATGAATTTGATCAAGTCTGAAGGTGAGCAGGAATTTTTCGTTTTTCGGAACTGCGCTCAAGTAGAACAGGTTGTCGTACAAACGAATTTGCAAAGGCATTACAACATGACAATTCAAGGTTGTCATAGCTGCTTCAACAAAGGCTACGGAGCTGTAATTGAATTCAATGACTTCTTGTCTGCGAATATGTCCTAAAATTTGAATGGCCATTACCACCACACTTTTTTCAGAGGATTTTCCGTAGCCTTGAACCAACAGAGAAGGGGCGCTGTGAAATACGGCCGATGCTCCTTCCATATCGGAATCATTCAACCTGTAATGCTCAATCAATTGGTCCAAAATTCGACGAACTGCCGGCAGTGTTTCGTACCGTTTTAAAATACCCATCAAAAAAGGAAGTGTACTCCGTTCTTCTTGTTCCAAATCTCCAAACTCCGGCCTTTGGCTGTTTAAGCCCCAGCGGTATTTTCCTCTAACATATTCACATTGAAAAAGGTTTTTTCGTTCTTCGGCGGGTAGATGGCTTAGGCTATGTTCAAAGTCTCCTTTTTTCAATTGGTTTAAGGAATACCGAAGGGTTCTTATTTCAATTGTGGGGAATCCTTTTTCAAAAAGCCCTTCGTTAACAGAATTTTGCATTTCTGTAATGCTGCCTCCTCCGCGGTCCAGAAAATCGCAAATGCAGCGGATACGTTCTGTTTTGCTATCAAGTTTCTGCATGGCTTAAAGGTGCGAAAAGTTTTGAATTGTTGCTGTGCAATTTGTCTGCATTGGTATGTAAGAACTTTGCTGAAAATTTTCCTCCTATGTCCATCAATTGGTTGCAACACTGGGAACTTGCTCAGCCTGTTCCCTCTTCAAATGTTCCACAAACGCCCTTCGAGAAAGTTGAAGAAGCGACGGTCAAATTGGCCGATTTTTGTCAAATTTCAATTCCTGAGGCTCAGATCCTTTCCGCCTTTTGCGGAATACGGCAACGCCGGGGCGATTTGTATTTAAATCGTTTTGCTGAAGAGGCCGAGTTGGAAATGCTTCCCAAAGACCTTTGTTCAGGAATGGAAGGGCTGTTGGAAAAGGGCTATTTGCAGTTGTATCCTTCCATTTCATTGGAACGTCCGGATGTTGTGTGCATGTCAACATCTGCCGAAGCCGGATTAAAATTCAACCGCAGGGATGTCCTGCCAGGTGTACCTCAGGATCCACAAAAACGTGCTGTGCTGCAGGCTTATGCAAAATCGGTTTGTTTTCGAAACCAATTATTGCCTTTGGATGATTGGGAACAATTTTGCCATGGATTTTTTGAACAACCCCTTAGCACTCCTTTTTCTCGAATTGTAGATTCCAAGGCCGACCCATCAGAATATCCCTTGGCCTTGTTTTTTGCTTTGCTGGATCATGTAGAAAGCCATTCCTATCCCTTGAAATTGATAGCTCGGTTGTTTTGCAAACATCCCATTGACATTGCTCCTTTCCGGCACTCTGTTTTAATGGAAACACATGCATTAATGAAAGCGGGATTGGTTAGCATTGAGAGTTCTTACGATTCTGATTTTTTATTAAGGTTTACCGCAACCAATGCCGGCCCTGCCGAAAGGCGCTTCAGCAAAGTCCACGATTTCACCGAACCGGTTCAAAGTCCGGTTCAAAAAATAGAGTACACCCAACTTCGTTCCAAATCCATTTTTTTGGAGTCCGGTCCCAATGAAATCTTAAATGAACTTAAGCGACTCACCCAAAAATCTGCTTTCAACCGGTTCAAAAAGAAAATGGAATTGGCAGGAGAGGCACCGGGGCTTACGGTCTTGTTGTACGGGCCGCCCGGAACCGGCAAAACAGAGACGGTCAAACAATGGGCTTTGCATACCAAACGAGACCTGGTACTTTTTGATGTTGCCCAGCAACGAGACAAATGGTATGGGCAAAGCGAAAAAAATTTGGATGCCGTTTTCTCCGAATACAGGGAATTGTTATCCTCAAAAACCCATGCTCCGATACTGGTTTTTAATGAAGCCGATGCAGTTTTCCAACAACGTGATTCCTTAGATGGAAACCTTATTTCGACCGAAAATGCCATGCAAACCATATTGCTACAGCATTTGGAGCAATTTCATGGAATTTTGGTGGCTACCACCAATCGTCCTTATGCCATGGATTTGGCTTTTGAGCGACGTTTTCTGTATAAAATCGAACTGTCCATGCCTTCAGCTCAGGTACGCCAAAAAATACTTGCCCATTATTTTCCTGATTTGCCAAAAACAATTCGGGAGACCATCGCACAAGATTATGCTTTTACAGGGGCCGATTTGGCTTCTTTTAAAAAGCAAATTTTGGTAAAACAAATCTTAAATCCCAAGGCAATTTTTCCGATTTCCGATTTCCAAACCTTTTTAAAGTCCAGAAATCAGGTTATGGCTTCAACATTTAAAGTAGGCTTTCATAAATAACTCATCGCTGCATTGGTTTTTTCTTTGGTGGATATTTCACACCTTTGCAACCAATGAGATTATCTCCTAACCACGCAAAAATTGTTTTCTTTTTCTGCCTTTTGTTGGCGGGTTTTAGTATTTGGAGGGCAGTATTAGTAAATTACAACTATGACTTCGAAGCCTTTTTTCCAAAAAAAGACCCCGAAACCGCTTTTTTTCAAGAGTTCCGTAAAAAATTTGGTCCCGACAACGATTTCATTTTAATTGGACTGCACCAAAAAACAGGGTCGGTTTACGATCCTTCTTTTCTTCAAAAAATAAGCATGCTGACCGATTCATTAAAAATGATTCGGTTTGTTAAAAGGGTGGTTTCACCCACAAACATTCGGGCCATGGTGCGAGACCCGCTGATGGGAATGGGCGTAGAAATGCCTTATTTGCGTTGGAAAAACCCTGAATTCAGGTCCGAGGATTCCATTTCCTTAACCCAAACGCCAGAATACTATGGAAGCATGTTTTCAACCGATGGCAAATCGGTCTGTTTGCTGGTAGATCATACTCCATACATTGGTGATACTGCCTGCGGACCGCTGTCAAATCAGGTAAACGCTTTGGTAGCCTCCTTTGGTTTTGATGAATACCATGTGGCAGGTCGTTGTGTTGGGCAGGCTTTTTATATAGACCTTATTCAGGGTGAGTTGGTTTTATTCCTAGCCATCGCCTTTGTTTTGATGGTTGCCATTTTGTACTTGATGTATCGATCCTGGCTTGCAATTACGGCTCCTCTGTCTATGGTTCTGCTTTCCGTGGCAATCACCCTGGGCTTCATGGAAATAACCGGCAAATCAATGGATGTGATGGCCAGTGCTATACCTACCATATTGGTGGTTGTTGGACTTTCTGTTGCCATACATTCCCTTACAAAATTTTTGAAAGAACGCAACAAAGGAAGAACCGTGGAAGAGGCAACCCTGATAACCCTTAAAAACATCGGATTAGCAAACCTTTTTACAACCCTTACCACCATGGTTGGTTTTGGTTCTTTGGCAACATCAGGAATTGATCCAATCAATGATTTTGGTTTGTATTCCGCTGCGGGAGTTGGAATTGCCTATCTTTTATCCTTGACCTATTTACCTGCGTTTTTTATACTTTTTGGGCATCGCTTTAAACCCGGCAATTCGGTGGATTGGACAGGGTTCTTTTCTAAAATAATTCAGGTTATTTTAAAGCGGAAAAGGACTATTTGGATAGCAAGTGGCCTAATTATCTTGATTGCTCTGGTGGGAGCCCTTCAGGTAAGGGAAAACACCTTGTTGCTGGAAGATTTGTCCCGAGATACCAAAATTAGCCGGGACTTCGCTTTTTTTGGTGAGCGGTTTCAGGGGACCAGACCCCTTGAGGTTGCGGTTCAAATTACCGATACCAGCCTAGATTTGTTCGATCCTGTGGTGTTAAAAAAAATGGAGCAAATTGAGGATTCCTTGCGTTTTTACTATCAAACCGGATTTATTTTTTCGCCTGTAGCCATGGTGAAAATTGGAAACAGATCTTTGAGTGGGGGGAGCCCAGATGCATATGAAATCCCAAAATCTACTTCACGCCTCCGGCAAATAGTCCGCGAAATCCGGTTCTTACAAAACGGTGAATTATTAAGTGCCTACATCACTCCCGATTTACGCTCGGCAAGAATGAAGGGACTTCTGAAAGACATTGGAAGCAAAAAGGCCTTTCAGCTTAGAACCCAAATTGAACCTGTTCTGAAAAAAATCATTGGAGATACTCCTTTGAAGGTAAGCATTACAGGGACAGCTGAATTAATTGATAAAAACAACCGCAATTTGGCATTAAACATCGGGTGGGGACTTATAATATCCTTCCTTTTTATCATGGGTATTGTTTACTACCTCTTTAGGTCAGTAAAAATAGTCTTTATTTCCTTGTTGCCGAATGTAATTCCTTTGCTCGCCCTTGCCGGTTTAATGGGTTTTTCAGGTATTTCCATGAAGATTTCAACTGCTGTACTTTTTACCATTGCCTTTGGAATTGCGGTAGACGATACCATTCATTTTTTGGCTCAATTAAGGTCTGAACGCAAAAAGGGGTTACCAATGTCTCAGGCGGTTCCCAATGCTTTTGTCAATTCAGGAAAACCCATCGTCGTTACCTCTATTATTTTATGTTCTGGATTCCTGGTTCTTTCCATGTCTAGCTTCATGGCAACCCGCTTGATTGGGCTTCTAACTGCCTTCGTTATGGTGTTGGCCCTAATGGGCGATTTGATTTTGTTGCCCACCTTGTTTAACCTTAGGGAAGGAAAATCCGAATCTAAGTCTGAGTTGCAATAGGCAGGGTTTCTGAAATAAAGTCAGCGGGCTTTACTGAATATTTATTTTCTTCTCCAGTTCGTCAACATAGGCCTTGAACTGCTTGTCGGTTTCAATCAGATTGTTCACGGTCTTGCAGGCATGCAAAACAGTAGCGTGGTCTTTTCCGCCGCACTGGGCTCCTATATTGGCCAAAGAAGATTTCGTAAACTGTTTTGAAAAGAACATGGCAATCTGCCTTGCCTGAACCACTTCTCGTTTTCGGCTTTTGGATTTCATGAGGTCTATTGGCAGGTCAAAATAATCGCATACCACCTTTTGAATAAATTCAATAGAAATTTCCCGGGCATTATTTCTTACAAACTTGTCAATCATTCTCCGAGCCAAATCAATGTTGATTTCCTTGCGGTTTAAGGAGGACTGTGCAATCAACGAAATAAGTGCTCCTTCCAGCTCTCGAATGTTTGTATTGATGGAGTAGGCCATGTATTCAATTACGTCGTCCGGAAGAACAATTCCGTCGTTGTATAGTTTTTTATGCAAAATAGCAATCCGGGTTTCCAACTCAGGAACCTGCAAATCTGCCGACAATCCCCATTTAAATCTAGAAAGCAATCGCTGCTCCATTCCCTGCAGGTCAACGGGTGCTTTGTCTGAGGTCAGAATAATTTGTTTACCACTTTGGTGTAGATGGTTGAAAATATGGAAAAAAACATCTTGGGTTTTTTCTTTTCCTCCCAAAATATGCACATCATCCAATATTAAAACATCCATCAATTGATAAAAATTGACAAAATCAGAGGATGTGTTGTTTTTTACCGAGTCAATAAACTGGGTGGTAAATTTTTCCGCAGGAACATAAAGTACGGTTTTGTTTGGAAACATCCTTTTTATCTCAATTCCAATGGCATGAGAAAGGTGAGTTTTACCAAGACCGGTTCCCCCATATATAAGTAGTGGGTTAAACGAAGTTCCCCCCGGATTTTTTGCCACTGCATAACCGGCCGACCTTGCCAGACGGTTGCAGTCCCCTTCAATAAAATTGTCAAAACTGTGGTTTGGATTCAGATTTGACTCAATATGCATCTTCTTCAGCCCCGGAATCACAAATGGATTTCGAATGGAATGTTCCCCCGAAGTTTCTAAGGGCATACTTATGGCAGGATTCTTTATTGCCCGGGTTTCAGATGTTGGTAATTGTATGGTATGTTGTCGGTCCGAGTGGTAGCTGTTTTCCATAATGATGGAATATTCCAATCGCCCATTGGCACCAATGGTTTTTCGAACCGTATGCTTCAGTAGAGTAATATAATGCTCCTCAAGCCATTCATAGAAAAATTGAGAGGGTACCTGAATGGTCAATATTTGATTCTCCAATTTTAAAGGGACAATTGGAGAAAACCAGGTTTGAAAGCTTTGAGGACTCACATTGTCCTTGATTACTTTTAGACAGCTTTCCCATACTTCTTGAAGATTTTCTGACATCGTTTATAGCAAAAATTGTATTCGAGCAAACAACTGACAATCAGACTTTAAGGCCTTAGGCCCTGTCGGTTGTTCTTTCAAAAGTTATAGACAAATATTGACATAAATTAGAGTAAAAAAAAATCATTTGCCTATTGTTTTTTTAGAAATTTCGTTCATTAAATAGTCGAAATCTCTGACTTGTCCTTTTGGGCTAAAAATAATATCAATGCGTCCCAAAAAAAGGCCAGCCCACCCCGCTTGGCTTATTAAAACGGGTTGATTTTTTCTGTTTTTAGTTAAGGTCGGTTTTTCAAGGAAAGTATGGGTATGCCCGCCAATGATTAAATCAATGTTTTCCGTTTGTTCGGCAACCATAAGATCCGACACTTGATTTCCTTGATACGAGTATCCCAAATGCGACAACAATACAATGAAATGGCAGCCATAATCAAATTTCAGTCGGTTTGCCAAATCTTGTGCCAGGGGAATTGGATTTAAGTACCTGATTTTACCTATCAAGGCAGGACTAACCAATCCCTGAAGTTCAACCCCTACCCCTACAATCCCAATTTTCAAGCTCCCCTTATGAATAATCTCGTAGGGCTGAACTTTTCCTGCAAGTTCAGTATCCGTTACATTGTAGTTGGCATTTACAAATGGAAAATGAGCATGCGGCATCATTTTAACCAAACCATCAATTCCATTATCGAAATCATGATTCCCCAAGGTTCCAACATCATAACCCATCGACGACATCAATTTAAACTCCGGTTCCCCTTTAAATAAATTGAAATAAGGGGTACCTTGAAAAACATCACCGGCATCCAACAACAACGTTGAATGGCCCTCATCTTTGATGCGTTTTATCAAAGCCGCCCTTCTTGCCATGCCTCCCATTCCGGCATATTTGGGGTCTGTTTCAGGAAACGGATCAATATGGCTGTGCATATCGTTGGTATGCAAAATAACCAAACGTTTCAGACCATGCTCGGCCGCATGGATTTCTGAAAAAAGTTCCCCGCCTAGGACTTTTCCCGCCGTGCAAATTCCAAGGCCTGCAATTCCTGCCGTTCGTATAAAGGTCCTTCTATTCATTTTTCGATGCAGGGAAGTATTCGGTTGTCCGGTTGACTTGTTATTTGTTGTCCAGACTGGTTGATTTCAACCATGTATGAAATAATACCATCTCTAAGTAAGATGCCTGAATCTAAAATTAAAGGATTGGAAAGGAAGAAATTCATTTTATCGCCACCCTGTGCCAAAAAATCGGAAGTAGCTACCAATATAGAATCGTTTTCTGGAATGGGTTCCCCCTTAATCAATCCTATCCAATTTTGCTTTTCGCAACGAAGTTCAAAACCCGCAAAGGGGGTTCCAGGGTGTTCACCTATGTATCGAAACATTTCCTTTTTTTCTTTGGGGCCAAGCTTTATTATGGCGATTCGGTTGTCAAATGGCATTAGGCTGTACACATTACCTAGAACAATTGGCCCTTTGGGCAGCGATGCTCGAATACCACCTAAATTGAGCAACGATGCCTGAACCTCAGGCAAAATTTTTTTTGCCCGATTTAGTATTATGTCGCTCATTAAATTGCCTAGTGCCGTTTCAAACGAACCTTTTACCTTTGGCAGTGCCTCCGCAGAATGGCACAAAACAAGCCCCATGCTTTTGAATACGGAATCCGAATACGGTTTTAGTAAGGCTTCAGCAAGCGAATCGCCTTTAATCTCTTTTAAAGACAAATACGAACCACTTGACTCAACTGCCACCCAACGAGTCGTGCATCCGGACCCAAAAATGAATGCCCCAAAAAAGAATAGGGTAAAAGTGAAATTTCGACCCCTATTCATTACCTCATTTTACCAACGTCCTTGGACCTGCTTCCAATATTTCAGCCGAAGCTTCAGCACTGAACTTTTCAAAATTATCCTGAAATTTTTGGGCCAATGCATAAGCAGATTCGTGATAAGCCTCAGAATCACTCCAGGTTGAAACGGGATTCAATATCTCTGAAGGAACATCGGGACAAGTCATGGGCATAGCCAGTCCAAAAATTGGGTGTTGGTGGAACTCAACATTATCCAGTTGACCATTCATTGCCGAACGAATAATTGCTCGGGTGAAACTCAATTTCATGCGTTGTCCAACACCATAGGGGCCGCCACTCCACCCTGTATTAATAAGCCATACTTGTGCTCCTGATTTTTTAATCCGTTCTCCCAGCATAGTAGCATACCGTGCCGGGTGCAATGGCATAAAGGGAGCACCAAAACAGGCCGAAAAGGTTGTTTGAGGTTCCGTAATTCCCGCTTCTGTGCCGGCAACCTTTGCTGTATATCCAGAAATAAAATGATACATGGCTTGGCCGGCTGTAAGTTTGGAAATGGGAGGCAAAATTCCGTATGCGTCGCAGGTTAAATAGAATATATGCTTAGGTTCCCCACCAATTGACCCATTTTGAATTCGGTCAATGTAATGAATCGGATACGAAACCCTTGTATTTTCAGTAAGTCTTGAGTCTGTATAATCAGGTTTGCGTGAATGAGCATCCATTCCAATGTTTTCCAAAAGAGCCCCATACCGGATTGCTCGATAAATGTCTGGTTCCTTTTCCTCGGTCAAATCTATTGTTTTTGCATAGCAGCCACCTTCAAAATTGAAAACAGAAGAATCGGCCCAACCATGTTCATCGTCTCCAATCAGCAAGCGATCCGGATCCGCTGAAAGGGTGGTTTTCCCGGTTCCTGAAAGCCCAAAAAACAAAGCCGTATCTCCATTTTCGCCCACATTTGCACTGCAGTGCATGGGCATAACATTATGCTGGGTAGGCAATAAAAAATTAAGGGCCGAAAACATCCCTTTTTTAATTTCGCCCGTGTAACCGGTTCCGCCAATTAAGATGGTTTTATGCTTAAATGAAACGATGGCAAAATTATGCTGCCTGGTACCGTCATTCTGAGGTACTGCGACAAAACCGGGTAAATTTAACACCAACCATTCGGGCATTATTGTCTGAACTTCATCCGCCTTAGGTTCAATGAACATATTGTAAACAAACAAATTGCTCCAAGCAGTTTCATTGACCACCCGCACCGAAACACGATACCTTTGGTCTGAACCAATCCAAGCATCTCTAACGTACAAATTACGCGATGAACAATACGCTTCCATTTTGGCTTTCAATTTCAAAAAAGCCTCTTCCTCAAAGGCGATGTTGTGATTTCCCCACCAAACCTCGTTTTCGGTTAATTCATCAGAAACGATAAATCGGTCTTTGGGACTTCTACCGGTAAATTCACCTGTTTCGATTGCCAGAGCACCAGATTCAATTAATTTTCCTTGCCCCGCCTTTAGGGTGTGTTCTATTAGTTCAGATGGTGAGAGGTTCCAAAACACTTGAGCCTCAGTTATTATGCCATTTGTTTCCAATGGTTTTGTTGAATTTGGAAGTCCAAAATTTTTCATCAATCCGGTTATTTGATAGAAATGTTTACAAAATCAAAAGTAACAATTAATCGGCCCTGCAACAACGACCTTCTACTTTCGACCTATTTTTTCAACTGAAATTTTACAGTTGTTAGCCCTTTCAAGCAGCCCTTTTAATTCGGTTAACCATCTTTGCGTTTCGACTTCATTATGTTTACTTAAAAGCAGCAAGTCAACTTCGCCCTCACGACCCCAAGGTGTTTGTTCCAGCCCAATCGAATCTTTTTTCTGTTCAGCCCATTCTTTCACCGATTTTAAACCCTGAACATCAATGCCGTAGCCAATGCTAAAAAACGAGATTGAACAAAATGCCACCGCAGGTTCTTCGGATTTTTCGGGGATGATCGTACTTTTTTTTTCAACGCAGGAAAGGCTCATCAAAAGGAATACCGCAACAAGAGTTCTAATTGCCATTGAGTTTTTGGGTTTTTATTCGCAATAGAAAATATCGAATTAGGCAAAGCCAGCCTGCCATAAAGCTAAGGCCTCCTAAGGGAGTGATTGGCCCCAAAAACCTTGCATTCATTCCTAATTTAGGAAGGAAAACCAATCCCAAAATCGAACCGGTAAACAATAAAATTCCGCTAAAAAAAAATCGAATTGCCCATCGAACAAACCTAGGTGTTTCTTTCTCAGATCGAAAAGTCAATGCCAGAACTAAAATTAGACCGGCATGCCATTGCATGTAAAAAACTCCCGTTTTATAGCTTTCTAAGGATTCGTTGCTAAATCTTCCTTCAAGTGCATGGGCTCCTAGAGCTCCAAATAGTACCCCAATTAATCCCAAAATGGTGGCCGCCATTCCAATTCGCTCTATGCTGTTCATACTCAAAGATAGTAAGGAAGGGCGTGACTGGCTTTGGAAAGAGGATTTATTTTACAAAAAACCATTTTTAATTAGATTATCCGTGCTCATTTCCTTCAATATCTTTGCAATTGCAATTATGTTTTAAGAGTTCAATGCAAACAAAAACAATTTTGATTCTCGGGGCAGGAAAATCTGCTGCTGCTATGATTGAATTCCTGGCTAAATTAGTCTTTAGTAAAAACTGGAAATTAATCGTTGCAGATGCAGATGCTCAAAACTTAAACAACAAAATAAAAGAATTTCCCTGGGTCAATGGTGCTGTAGTAGATGTGAATATGGTTGAAGAGGTTCGCACCTTGCTCAATGGTTGCAATTTGGTTATTTCTTTGCTTCCTCCCCACATGCATCCGGGTATTGCCCAATTGTGTTTGGATTCAAATTCGCACTTGATTACGGCCTCTTATCTTTCTGATGAAATGCTTAGCCTAGATGCTCAGGCCAAATCCAAAGGCTTAATTTTTTTAAACGAGATGGGCCTGGACCCCGGTATTGACCACATGACGGCAATGAGGTTCATCGACCAACTTCGTTCGTCAGGTTCCGAAATCAATGCTTTTGAAAGCTATACGGGGGGATTAATGGCACCATCAAGTGAATCGGGTCCTTGGAAATATAAGTTTACCTGGAATCCCAGAAACGTCGTGATGGCAGCAGCGGGAGGGGCGGTTAAATTTTTACATGAAGGAAAGTACAAGTACATTCCTTATCACAAAGTGTTTCGCCGTACACAGGTCATCGAAATTGAACAGTATGGAGAATTCGAGGTGTATGGCAATCGAGATTCTTTAAAATACTTGAAATTGTACGGATTGAATGGTGTCAAAACCTTGTACAGGGGTACCATGAGGAAACTTGGTTTTTGTCGGGCATGGGATGTCTTTGTTCAGTTAGGTATGACAGATGATTCCTATCAAATGGAAGGGGTAGATACCATGACACACCGCGATTTTGTCAATAGCTTCTTGTTTTTTCATCCTACCGACAGCGTAGAGACAAAGTTGGCTCAGGCATTGCGGTTGGATTTGGATTCTGAGGAATTTAGAAAACTAAAATGGTTGAATTTCTTCGATAACGAACCAATAGGGCTATTAAAACCCTCATCTCCAGCTCAAATTCTTCAGCATATTTTGGAAAAAAAGTGGACCCTATTGCCAGAGGACAAAGACATGATTGTTATGTACCATCGGCTAAACTATTCATTAGGTGGAAAATCCTTTGAATTGCGGGCTCATTTGGTTGTAGAGGGTGAGGATTCGGTTAAAACCGCCATGGCTAAAACTGTAGGATTTCCCCTTGCAATAGCTGCAAAAGCTATCTTAATGGGGGAAATGAAAAGCCCCGGAGTTCACATACCTGTCGCATCTGAATTTTATACCCCTGTTTTAAATGAATTAGAGGAAATGGGAATTCAAATGGTTCATTCCATACAAGAAAAGTAATTTTAACCCGGGATTTATGCTGTTGCAAAATCTCAACTCTTGATAGCGTGATTCATATTTTATGTGGCGTCTTATACTCAAATCTACAGGGGCTTATCTACCAAAGCGGGAGGTCTTAAATAAGGACCTTGAATCGTTGATGGAAACTTCCGATGCATGGATCCAAGAGCGTAGCGGAATTCGGTCGCGTAGATTTGCCAATTTAAGTACTGAAACCTGTTCCTCCATGGGTGCTTCAGCCGCTCAAGAAGCACTGGCAAGGGCAAACTGGTCAACAACCGACCCTGATTTACTGATTTTCTCAACCCTTAGTCCAGACTATTATTTTCCAGGTTCCGGTGTACTGGTCCAGCGGGAATTGGGCCTGCCCAATATACCTTGCTTAGATATTCGAGCTCAATGTTCTGGCTTTATTTATGGGCTTTCTGTGGCTCAGGCCTATATTGAATCAGGTAGAGCCAAAAGAATTTTACTGATATGCAGTGAGGCTCAATCTGCCTTGATGGAGTTAAGTACACGCGGGAGAAATATTTCGGTTTTGTTCGGCGATGCCGCCGCCGCCGTTTGCCTTGAAGCTAGTCCAATTACAGATTCAAAAGTTAGGTTAGGCCTAATTGACACACTTATTCATTCCGATGGTCGATTTGCCGAAGAATTGGTGCAAAAAAATCCGGGTACACGGCAATCGCCCATTACCACGGGTGATATGATAGAACAAGGGGAAATGCTTCCCTACATGAATGGTCCGGTTGTTTTTAAACATGCTACGGCTCGATTTTGTGAGGTCTTGACCAATTTGATTTCGAGGACTAAAATACCCCCTGAAGATTGGGATTGGTTCATACCGCATCAAGCCAATCAACGTATTTCCCTACATGTTGCTTCCGATTTATCCATTCCTCAAAGCAAGCTAATTTCGAACATCCACTGCCGCGGAAATACTACTTCTGCTTCCATTCCTCTCGCCTTGCATGAGTCAATTTGCTCAGGTCAAATTCAAGAAGGTGATATGATTGCCATGGCGGCTTTTGGCAGCGGATTTACTTGGGGGGCTGCCCTTCTTCAATATTGAATTGAATCAACCCAGGCTTAATCTCTATGATTAGGCCCGACTCTACCCATTCTCTGAATACCGGATTGTCGAAGTTTTTTATTGTGGGAAATCGGTCGCGAATTTCTTCAAGCCTCCAAACACTTTTTTCGTTTCTAGCCACATAAAATAAATCTTCTAGACTTTTTGCCTTTTCTTTTGGAATGCAATAATCGCATTGTCCACAGGCAACAGTGTCAACTTCTCCGAAATAACTCAGCAATTTAACCAACCGGCATTTTTTTTTATCAAAGGCATAGTATTCCACCGCCTTCATTTTTTCCTCCGCAATTTTTTTTCTAAGCCCATAAACTTCATTTGAAAGTCGAATATGGGATTTTGGTACCCGTTCCGAAAGCAACCTTAAAATACATCGATTGGATCCGGGTAAAAAGAAATTCAAGGCACCCCGCTCTTGCAACTCGCCCAGTAGTTCCTTCCAAACTTGGTCGGTTTCAGAATATGTCCATCTTCTTAATTGTTCCATTCGAACACCTTTTGTTTCATCAATAATGCCTGGAATTTTTCGCATTAACCGTTCACAAAGCTGTATAGCTTTTTTAGAAACAACCATGCTGCGAAGGTGCTGGGGTTGGCCTTTTAATTTAAGGTAGCAAATGTCTTCGGCCGGTTCGATAACCTGAACATAACCGCCCCGCTCCAACAAACCGAGGGCCGAGATTATTTGTTGTGGTGCTAATTTTGTTGCCTTGGCAATAAGTTCAATATCCACTTCCAAGACATCCCCCGTTCCTTCTCCAAAAGGAATAAAAGTACCTTTGAATAGAGCGTCGTAGATGCGACAAATGGTTCCCAATTCAGGAAATTGAAATTCAAAATTTTCCTTTAATGTTGATTTATCTTCAGCACAAACCATCAACAATGCCACAGCTGCCTGTTCATCACGTCCTGCTCGTCCTGCCTCCTGAAAATAGGCTTCTAGGGAGTCAGGTAAATCAAGATGTGCTACAGCTCGGACATTGCTTTTATCTATTCCCATACCAAAAGCATTTGTTGCCACCATTATTGCATCGGGTTGCTGAATCCAATAGGCTTGTTTTTTACTTCGTTCGGCCCCTGAAATTCCGGCATGGTAAAAGTCTGCATCCCAACCTTGTGTTTTTAACCAGGTCGCAATACGCTCGCATTTTGCTCGATTGCGAACATATACCACCGCCGAACCTGGTTGTTTTTTTAAAAAAATGGATAGTCTGTCAATTTTATTGTCCGTTTCGATGACCCCATAGGTCAAATTGTTCCTTCTAAAGGATTTCTGAAATACATTTTGCTTTGGAAATTCCAGTTTTTGCTGAATGTCCTCAACAACGTCGGGAGTGGCTGTGGCTGTGAGTGCCAGTACAGGTACTCCTTTAAACCAAGGTCGAATACCTGCTATATTTAAATAGTGAGGCCTGAAATCATATCCCCATTGTGAGATGCAATGAGCTTCATCAACCGCAATTAAGCTAGGCTTTAAATAGGGAAGGTAGCCTTGAAAAAGTGCAGAACTTAATCTTTCCGGTGAAACATACAGAAATTTAACCTTGCCTTGGGTTGCTTCTTCTAAAATGGATCGAATGGTTCCTGTTGTTTGGCCACTTCGGATGGCATATGCCGTAACTCCTCTTTGCTTTAAATTTATCACCTGATCTTCCATTAAAGCAATCAGTGGTGAGATAACCAGGCACAACCCCGGCAGCATAATTCCCGGAACCTGAAAGCAAATGCTTTTTCCTCCACCCGTTGGCAAAAGGGCTAATGTATCTTTCCCCTCTAATATGGATTCTACTATTTCCTTTTGCAGAGGTCTAAACTGTCGATGTCCCCAATAGGAAAAAAGAATTTCTTCAGGTTGCATTTTGCAAATTTACAGAACCCGGAGGGGAGTTGAAATTTGATTTAAGACGAATTCAATCCGTTTTTCAATCGTATCCAATGGAAGCGTGCATGTGCTATAGCCTAGTTCCTCATATGTTTCCTTCAGAGATAAATATATATCTTCAGATTTTTCGAAATCTTCCCAACGGGCAGCATCGTTTTTGTAAATTTCCCTCCAGGGTGGGGTCAAAAAGACAGTATTGGCGTAAGGAAACTCTTGAATATTCAATTTGAGCTCTTTAGGAATAAAAAGTCCGCCTGATTTCATGTAACCAAGTCCGTCCGGAAGGCCACGATCCATAAAAACAACCTTATCAAGGGATTTGGCAGTTTGATAATCCCTTTTTTGAAGGTCAAAGACCAAATGTTGAAATCCCTCTAAATCAGTCCAGGGTAAAATACCATTCGACTTTTTTTGCTGTTCAAAAATCACCATTCTGGAAGCTTCTTGAAAAACATGGAAACCCTTGGTTTCAAGCCCCTGAATTAAACTGGTTTTTCCGGATCCGGGCCCTCCCGTAACGATAAACAAACTCATTGGTAGGGCTCAATATTGGGTTGCACAATCAATTCCCTGTCCTGTAGGTCAAGTGCCACCAAATTGCCCATCCCCGGTCTGTCTCTGTATACACAACCATTGTCTAAATCGATAAAACCAAAAACTGGCTTTTCAAGGGTTTGTCTAATTAAATCAAGCGAAACCGGAACATGGCCATGCACAATGCGACGCCCTTTTGTTTTCAATAAATCCACTTCAAATTCCCTAACCCACATCATTGCCTGGGTGTCTTCCCAAAACGGTTCATGGCTGAAATTAAAGCCGGCGTGAACTAAAATGAAATGTTCAAGTTCAATCCACATTTCACTGCTGTAGATTAAATGAATTAATTGGTCAGGCAGTTCCGATATTCGATTCGCATTAAAACTGCGCAGCACCTCCATTCCTCCAAATGATTTCCAGGCGTTGACCGCAGGAAGGATGTTTTTTTGAAATAGTTTTCGTTTGGGCGGATTTTGTTCTTCTTCATATGCTTGAATAAATGCGTCTTCATGATTTCCCCTAAGTAGGCGGATTTCTATTCCACTTGACTTTAAATTTTCTAGTAATTCAAACACCAGGTGCATCGATTTCCCCCGATCAATCAAATCGCCCAAAAAAAACAAGCAATCACCTGAAGTTGGACTTAACTTATCTACCAACGCCTTTAACGTGTACCCGCAGGCATGTACATCACCAATAGCCCAAGTTTTCATACAATCATTTGGACTTTCCTTGATTTTTTACTTCGTCCAACCTCCGTTCCAATTCATCTTCGCTAATTAAATATCGATCTGATAGGTATTTGCCCTCGGAACTTAGCTCGAAAAGGTAAGGAACGCCTGTTGGGATATTTAATTCGAGGATTTCCTGTTCTGTCAAACCTTTTAAATGTTGAACAATTCCCCTTAATGAGTTTCCATGTGCCGCAATCAAAACAGTTTTATGATTTTTGAAGCTAGGCACAATGCTCGAATTCCAATAAGGAAGCAATCGGTTTAGTGAATCTGCCAATGATTCGGTTCCCGGCAATTCTTCCACGGAAATTCCCGAATATTTGGCTTGGTTTATCGGGTGTCGGGAATCGGTTAATTCCAATTTTGGAGGGCGGACAGAATAACCTCTTCTCCATAGCAAAACTTGCTCTTCTCCATATTTTTCGGCTGTTTCCGCCTTGTCTAAGCCCTGTAAGGCTCCATAATGTTTTTCGTTCAATCTCCAAGTTTTATAAACAGGTATGTGCATTTGTCCACACTCCTCTAAGGCCAACCAAAGCGTTTTGATGGCTCTTTGCAGGAAGGATGTGTAAGCAATTTCAGGGACTATTCCGTTTTCTTGAATCAGGCGACCTGCTATTTTCGCTTCTTCAATTCCTAAAGGACTCAAAGGAACATCTTCCCAACCTGTAAATCGATTTTCTTTGTTCCAAGTACTTTGACCATGGCGTAAAAGAACACAATGAATATTCATTTGATTAGTTTAATTATATTTGTAAACGTTGCAAAGGTCTTAAAATTTCTTCCATTCAATGCCATGAAAAACTCCAGAATTCTTGAATTTTTTGCAATTGTTTATTTGGTTTTCTTGAGCTATTCTGCATTAAACGGTCAACATTCAATAGGTTATAATTTGGGGGCTGGTCCTTCTTTGCAATATGGTGGCACTCCTTTCTTTTCAACTACAGTGGATTATCATTTTCGTTTTAGGTCTGGTTTGACAGTTGGTGGTAATGTAGGTTTTTTCTCCAATGATGAATTGAGGAAAGTACCTAACGGAACACGATTGACATCTCAGCATTCGGCCAGTTTGGCAGCCCAGATTGGATACGATTTCCCCACAGGAATTATGCGGCCCTTTGCTCGTTTGGATTTAGGAGCTGCCTTTGCCAATAGGGAAGGCTTTTTTATGCAGCCTGTGATTGGAAATGAAATTGAAATCCTAAATCAACTTAGGTGCAGCTTGGCTTTTCAGGTGCCCATTTTTATTTCAGGGCCTGTAGAATCTGGATTGGTAATGACTGGAGGGCTTAGGTACATCTTTGTTCCGAAGAAATAGAAAAGCGTGTTTTTTCTTGCCCAAAAAATCCTTTTTAATCTAAATCCGGAAAGCGCTCACAATGTTACCCTTCATTCGCTTGGGCTTGCATCCCGATGCGGACTACTTTCTAATAAACCTGTTTTTTCCAAGGGGCAAATCGAGTTGGCAGGATTGAAGTTTCCAAATAGAGTTGGATTGGCTGGAGGAATGGATAAAAATGGACTTTTGCTGGACTGTTGGGCTCATTTTGGGTTTGGTTTTGCTGAAATTGGAACGGTTACCCCCTTTGCACAGAAGGGAAATCCAAGACCTAGAATGTTTAGGCTAATTGAAGATGATGCGATTATTAATCGCATGGGATTCAACAATAAAGGTTTGGACTATTTGGCCATGCGATTCAAAAAGCGAAAACAAGCTGGTTTCATTTTGGGGGCTAACCTAGGGAAAAACAAGTCCACTGAAAATAATTTAGCGGAAGCCGATTATTGTTTGGGAATGGAACGGTTATTTCCATTTGCCGATTATTTTACCATAAACATAAGTTCACCAAATACTCCTGGTTTGCGTGATTTGCAGCAGCCCAAACGAATCCAAACACTTCTTGCCACATTAATCGGATACAGAAACGATTTGCCCTTCCACCGACCTTTGTTTGTAAAAATTGACCCCGATTTAACAGATTCAGATTTGCTTCCAATTTTGGAATCCATAGGCAGTGCAAAGGTTGATGGAATTATTGCAACCAATACCACTCTGGAAAGACCTGGAAATTTGAAATCTAGGCATGCTATTCAAAATGGAGGATTAAGTGGCTCGCCGTTGTTTGATAAATCATTATCACGCGTTGAAAAAATCCGAACCTTTTTTGGACCCTCTATCGCATTAATGGGAGTTGGTGGAATAGATTCCTTGGCACGCGGTCAATCCATGATTCAGGCAGGAGCAGATACTATTCAAGTTTATTCTGGTTTTGTATTCAAAGGCCCCGAATTAATTAAACAATTAGCTATTTCTTTGCCTTTCCATGGAACCAATTAGACCGCAAATGCCTCCTTTTATTCTAACAGAATGCCCTCGCGACGCCATGCAAAGCTGGCCTACTTTCATCCCAACCGAAACCAAATTAGCTTATTTGAAACAGTTGCTACGCTGTGGATTTTCTCGAATAGATGCCCTTAGTTTTGTTAATCCCAAAGCCATTTCGCAATTCTCAGATGCCGATTCCATTGCAGAGCATTTGGGAAATGAAGATTGCAGCACACCTTTAATAGCAATTGTTGGAAATTTAAGAGGGGCAATACGTGCACGCCCGTTTCCCCATGTCCAATATTTGGGATTTCCATTTTCCATTTCCCCAACCTTCCTCAAAAAAAATATTCAGTCAACTCCGGAGCAAGCTTTCTTAAGGTTGCTAGAAATCCAAGAGGAATCTTTTAAGCAGAAAAAAAAACCTTTGGTTTATTTATCCATGGCATTTGGAAACCCTTATATGGATCCTTGGACAATAAATTTGATGATTGATGCCGTAGGAAAGTTGGTTGAACACGGGTTTCATGAAATTAATTTGTCAGACACTGTAGGATTTGCTGATCAAGAAACACTTAAGTTAAGTTTCTTAGAATTGTCAAGGGCCTTTCCATACGTTCATTTTGGGGCACATTTGCATGTTCGCCCGACCAACAAGTGGGCAAATCTAAAAGCAGCATGGGACGGGGGATGCCGAATTTTTGATTCAGCTATTTTGGGCTTTGGTGGTTGTCCTGTTACAGCCGATTCTCAAACAGGCAACCTAGATACTGAAAGTTTATTGGAATTTTTAAATGGCAATGGCCTGCAACCAAATATAAACACCGTGGAATTAACTAGTGCAACATCATTGGCCTCAAAGACTTTTATTTGATTTACTACATCTAATTAAACAATCAACTGCTTTTGTCTGGAATTTTTTCTATCTTTACAATCCTTAAAATTTAAAAATATGGCAAGGGTTTGCGTTATTACCGGAAAAAAAACAGTAACTGGAAATACTGTATCACATTCCAACCGAAAAACCAAAAGGGTTTTTAAACCCAATTTGTTGAAAAAACGTTTTTACATACCTGAAGACGACCGTTGGATTGTGTTAAAAGTTTCGGCCAAAGGTTTGAAGGTTATCGACAAGATTGGAATTACTGCTGCTTTGAAGCGTTCGCAAGAACTTGGGTTGCTTCAATAACAATATTTAGTACGGTATTTTCTCCAATTTCGATTCAAATAAGAATTAATTTCGGTTAAGCCCCTTGATAATTCAGGGGGCTTTCTTTATTTTCCACCCATGAAACGAATTGTCTTTTTATTTGCATGCATTCTTATGCCTTTGTTTGCCCAATCTCAAGAAAAAAAGGTATTGTTTAGCCGAGAAGACACCCTTTTGGGTTGGGATGGACCGGAACGTGCCTGCTACGATGTGCGTTACTATCATTTAATAGTGGACGTAAATCCCGACAGCAGAACCATCTCTGGAACCAATCAAATGGATTTCACCATACTCAAAAAGACGGGAACCATTCAAATTGATTTGGCAGCCGGTATGGGTTTGCAAAAAGTAGAATGGAACGGAAAAATTATTCCAGCCAAACGAAAAGACCGTGCCTTGTTCTTGAATTTCCCGGACTCGTTGCTTCCCGGCTCAAACCAAACCATCCTGATTCATTTTACAGGTCTTCCTACTCAGGCAAAAAATGCTCCTTGGGAAGGTGGAGTAGTTTGGACCAAAGACGCAGATGGGTTCCATTGGGCCGGGGCTGCCGTTCAAACCGAGGGAGCTTCATTGTGGTGGCCATGCAAGGATCAATGGTTGGATAGACCAGATAGTATTTCTGTAGATCTTTCAGTGCCAAGTGCTTACATGGGAATTTCGAATGGAAAACTGTTGGGTGCAAGCCCAAGAGGAGACGGCTTTACAACCTACAAGTGGAACGTCTCATACCCCATAAATCACTACAATGTTACTTTTAACCTAGGGCGGTATGCCCACTTTACTGATGAAATAACCTGCAGCAACGGAACCACCTATCCGATGGATTTCTATGTCATGCCCGAAAATCTGAAAAAGGCAAAAAAGCATTTTCTTCAATTGAAAGACATGCTCAAAATATACGACAACATACTGGGTTGTTATCCCTTTGCCAAAGATGGTTATAAATTGATTGAAACCCCATACCCCGGTATGGAGCACCAATCGGCCATTTCATACGGGAATCAATATAAAATTGGCTATTTAGGTACAGATCCAACCAATCTTGGTTTGGAGTTTGATTTCATATTGCTCCACGAAACCGCACATGAATACTGGGGAAATCATATTAGCGGAGCTGATATTGCCGATATGTGGATTCATGAAGCTTTTGCAACCTATATGGAAGCTCTATTTGTTGAAAAACAATACGGAGAAGACATCGCATATCAATACATTGACTCCTGGAGAACGCGCATTAAAAATGATAAGCCTATGCTAGGCAAACGGGGACTTAATGACAAGCCGACTCAGGATATTTATTATAAAGGAGCTTTTGTGATTCAAACCTTAAGAGATTTATTAAATGACAACGATAAATTTCTAGGTCTTTTGAAAGCAATTCAGAAAAAGTTTTCATTTGGAACCGTAAAAACTGAAACATTGTTGTCGTTTATGAACGAATATTTAGGACAGGAGTACGATTGGCTTTTTTACCAATACCTCAAAATCCCGGGAGTTCCGGTTTTGGTGTTTCAAGAAAAAATGGTAGATGGGCAGGTTGTGCTTCGATATCGTTGGGAAAATATTTACCCCGGATTTCGCCTTCCGGCTTATGTCAATTTGAACGGAGAAGGACCCACAGAATCCATGCCTTGGAAAAAACTGATCCCAGAGTCAGAATGGAAGGAATGGAATACAGGTTTTCCCACGATAGAAATTCTAAATGTGGATGAATTTTCTGGTTATTTCATTTGGCGAAATGAGGCTGACAAGGATTGAATCTTTCAAAACCTTAGGTTTTTAAACCCTAATTGTTAATAGCTTTCCTAAAACCACAATAAATATCTAAGGTCTTCCTTTAATTTTATGCTAGGCTTTAATATTATTGAAGCCCAATGATTTATATGAGTCAAGACCAAGCATTCACTGGAAATTTTGCCCGGCCCAAAAAGCCAAGCACATCAAGTTCTGAATCGGGAGAGAAAAATGCAGAATCCGTTTCAAAACCAAAACGACGTTTCTCATTTACCTTATCGAAAAGAATGCAACGTATCCTAGGACTAATTTTGTTCACGACCACTGCCTACACCCTTATCAGCGCTATTGCATATATATTGTTCTGGCGCCAAGACCAATCTCTGCTTTTCAAAGGAATAGAGGTCGAAAATTTGCCAAAAAATCCAATGGGCTTTGTAGGCAATTGGTTGGGACATCAAATACTTTACAATGGATTTGGGTTTGCTTCTTTTTTGCTCTTTCCATTTGCACTCAGCCTTTCTATTCGAGGTCTTGGGGGACGATTTTTACCATGGGTTAACCGAAACGCCCATCGATTTCTTTTTTTTACTTTTTGGATATCTATCCTACTTGGCCATTTAAATATCCCGTTTATGGATGGATTGCCTGCCGGCCTACTTGGATTTCAAATGGCTCAAGGTATCGCTCTTTATTTAGGAACCTGGGGAACTACCCTCGCATTGCTGTTTTCAATTCCTGTATTTGTTTTGATTTTTGAACCTCTGCTATGGGAACGTTGGTTATTTAAGCTAAAAAATGCAACAGCCCCAACTCAGGTAAACGAGTCTGAATTACAAAATGAATCGAAGGTTGCCGATCCCGAAACTGATTTTTACACACATAAAGATGAAATGCCTGGACTTGACTTCGAAGAAAATTCTGCCTTTGTTGATGAATTTATTGAGATGGAACTAGAAACATCAAATTCCAATCAACAAAATACGGGTCAAACCTTACACCTTGAACTTGAGGAAAATGAAATGTTTGAATCTTATTCAAAAACAGAGACTCCCGAAGATGCAGGCTCAACTTTAGAATTGGAACTTTCTGAAACGAAACAGGATGAACCCTCATCGATAGAAAATCCTGAAGAAAGTAGTCTTGCTGAGCGTTTGGTAGCTCAGTACGGAGAGTATAATCCTCATTTGGATTTGGCCGAATTTAAAATGCCCCCTTTGGAATTATTGGTTGACCACGGCAATCCTGATTTTAAGGTTGATGCCCTAGAATTGGAACAAAACAAAGATCGGATTCTGGAAACATTAAAAAATTATGGAGTTGATATTCAAAAAATAAAAGCAACCATAGGTCCTACCGTTACTTTGTATGAAATTGTGCCGGCACCGGGGGTTCGCATTTCTAAAATTAAAAATTTGGAGGACGATATTGCTTTGAGTTTGGCCGCTCAAGGTATTCGGATTATTGCCCCAATTCCAGGTAAAGGGACCATAGGAATCGAGGTGCCCAATCAAAATCGGGCCGTAGTTGGAATGAGAAAAATCATGCAAAATGAAAAATTCGCCCAAACCCGCTTTGATTTACCCATTGCTCTAGGTAGAACAATTTCTAATGACGTTTTTGTAGCCGATCTGGCAAAGATGCCCCACCTTTTGGTGGCTGGTGCCACTGGACAGGGTAAATCGGTTGGTATCAATGCGATTTTGGTGTCACTCCTTTATAAAAAACATCCCTCTGAATTGAAGTTCGTAATGGTCGACCCTAAAAAGGTGGAACTAACCCTCTATAACATCATTGAAAAGCATTATTTGGCAAAACTTCCAAACGAAGAAGAACCTATTATTACCGATGTAAAGAAAGTGGTTGACACGCTGAATTCTTTGTGCATTGAAATGGATAACCGATACGAACTCCTAAAAGCGGCTCAAGTACGCAATTTAAAGGAATACAATGTCAAGTTTAAAGGAAGGCGTTTAAACCCTAGCGAAGGCCATAAATATTTACCTTACATCGTTTTAGTGATTGATGAATTTGCTGATTTAATCATGACCGCAGGAAAGGAAGTGGAACTTCCCATCGCTCGGATTGCCCAATTGGCCCGTGCTGTTGGAATCCATGTAATTATTGCTACCCAACGTCCTTCCGTTAACATCATTACGGGTACTATTAAAGCCAATTTCCCTGCTCGTTTGGCTTTCAGAGTTTCTTCAAAAATCGATTCCAGAACTATTTTAGATACAGGTGGAGCTGAACAGCTGGTCGGACAAGGAGATATGCTGTTGAGCTTAGGTTCTGATTTGGTACGCTTACAATGCCCATTCGTAGATACTCCTGAAGTGGAAGACATTGTTCGATTTATTGGAGAACAAAAGGGCTACCCTGAGGCGTTCATGTTGCCTGAATACGTCAGCGAACACGAAGAAGGCGGGAAAGGTTTAGACCCATCTGAGAAAGATGATTTGTTTAATGAAGCGGCTCGTATTATTGTTCAAAATCAACAGGGCAGTGCATCTTTGCTTCAGCGACGGTTGAACATTGGCTACAACCGTGCCGGTAGATTAATCGACCAAATGGAAGCTGTAGGTATAGTGGGTCCTAATAAAGGTAGCAAAGCCCGCGAAGTTTTGATTCAGGATGAGCGGCAGTTGTCGATTTATTTAGATGAACATTAATACATAATTTTCATTTCTTTTAATCAAAAATTTTTTTAAAATGATTTCATTAAGAGGAGCCGGCGTCGCAATAATAACCCCATTTTTAGAATCTGGAAAGGTTGATTACAGTTCTCTTGAAACCCTAACGGAATTTTGGATCTCGGAAGGCTTAGATTACTTAGTTGTGAATGGAACAACAGCCGAAAATCCGGTACTTACTCCTCAAGAAAAGCGGGACATCTTAGCTAAGGTTGTTCGAACCTCCGCAGGTCGTATTCCTCTGGTCTATGGAATAGGGGGAAACGATACTCGTTCGGTAAGAACAGATTTATTAGAAACGGATTTGTCAGGTATTTCAGCCATTCTTTCTGTTACTCCCTACTACAATAAGCCGAATCAACAGGGATTGTATTTGCATTTCGCAGCCTTGGCTGAGGTTAGCCCACTTCCTATTGTTTTGTACAATGTTCCAGGAAGAACTGGTGTAAATATGAGTGCCGAAACAACTTTGAAATTGGCCGCTGATTTTCCTGAATTTTGTGGAATTAAAGAAGCCAGCGGTAACATGCATCAAATTACCCGAATTCTTTACGAACGCTCCAGAGCTTCCTTTTTGGTTATTAGTGGCGACGATGCAATTACCTTTCCTTTATTGGCCTCAGGTGCCGACGGTGTGATTTCTGTGGTGGCCAATGCATTCCCTAAGCATTTTTCTTCTCTTGTTCATGCTGCCATGGATGGCAAAATGGCGGAAGCCCAAGAATACCATAAGGCCCTTTATCCTATTATGAACGCCATTTTTGATGAGGGTAGCCCTGCAGGAATAAAAGAGGTGATGGCCCATTTGAATTTGTGCAATAAAACCGTTAGGCCGCCCTTAACACCGGTCTCTGATCCTCTTAAACAAATCTTGCAAAATCTTTCCAATACTTTGGTATGAAGCCAGCACAAATTTTTGTTTTCTTCCTTTTGCTCTTTTCCACTTTCCTATCAGCACAATCTCCCATTCGGAGTTTTATGACAAATCGAGGTAAAATCTACGATTTTGAAATAGACCCTTCCGGAAAATGGGTATTGATGGCTCATGAATATGAATCTTTATCCCTATGGGGACTAGAAACAGGGGCACTGCGAGAAGAATACCTTGGATTTGAAAGTTCTGTGCGATGTATAAGCCTAAACCATAACGCCGATAGGATTTATGCAGGGGGGGGAGATAGTGCTTTGTTCACGTTTGGATTGCCATCTTTGAATCGTATTTCCAGCCGGTCTGGCCATAGAAATTGGGTGTATGACCTGACCATGCATCCAAGTCAAAATTTGGTGTATACCGCTGGGCCTGATACCCTTATTTTGATTTGGAATGAACTATCTTCAAAACCTATTGATACTTTAAAAGGCCATAAGCATTGGATTTGGAAGTTAAAGTTTTCAAATGACCCTAATTATTTATTTGCGGCCGCAGGTGAAACAGAATTGGTTCGTTGGAATTTGGAAAAGGGAAAAATAGATATGCGATTTCATGGCCATATTGCAGGTATTTTTGATGTGGATATTCACCCAAAAGGGACTTTACTGGCTTCTGCAAGTTGGGATGGTACCGTTCGCATTTGGAATGCATCGACCGGCAACGAGGTTCAATTGCTAACCCCTCGGCAACCTATGCAAACAGTTTTATGGAGTCCCGATGGGAAATACCTTGTTGTGGGTGATTACCCTGGAAATATTTATGTTTTTCATACCCAGAATTGGAAAAAAATTTACCAATTCCAAGCACATGCAGGTGCTGTGCGAAAAATGAAGTTTCTTCGTTCTTCCGAAGGCAAACTTCAATTGCTAAGTGCGGGGGACGACGGCCGATTAAAGTTCTGGGATTTCTCCCTGTGGATTGAATGATTTTTTCCCTGAATACAAGCTATACTTTCGAAATAAGCATTCTAGGGTTCCATTTTTAAGGGACATTGATTCTGAATGCTTAAATCCAAGCCGTTTCATGGCTGATGGATTTGCACTCAAAACCCAAATAGTCCAACCCGAAAAATGGTGCTTAAGGTGAAAACCCCAATTCTGATACCATTGTTCCGGGTCATCTAAGGGAATTCGTTCTCCATAGGGAGGATTGGCAACCAGTGTTCCTGCCTCGAGATCTGAGGGAACCCATTTCATCGCATTTTCTTGGAAAATTTCAATTTTACTTTTGAGTCCCGCACGCTCTATATGATGTTTTGCAAGGCTAACCGCTGAGGGGGAGCGGTCGAAGCCAATTACTTGAGACATGGGTTTATTAAAATCTTGAAGTGCATTTTCGCTTAAACCATACCACATTTCGGCATCGAAGATAGGCCAGTTGCGTAAGCAAAAATCAGGAGCGTCCAAGGCGGAGGGAACATTAAGGTTTCTTCGAACGGCTTCAATAAGCAATGTAGCTCCTCCGCAAAACGGATCTACCAATGGAGCATCTCCTGCCCAATTAATCCGGTCAATCATTCCAGCAGCCAGGACCTCAGACAAAGGAGCAATTCCACCCGAGTGCCTGTATCCTCTTCGCTGCAGTGAGAATCCGGACGCATCCAACGAAACAGTCACGTAGGAATCAGAAACGTGTAAGTGTACTCGAAAAGAAGGATTTTCTTTTTCAATTCCCGGACGTTTCCCTTTTTTTTCTCGGATGCGGTCCACAATGGCATCTTTTAATCGAAGTGCTGCGAAGGTGGTATTGTTGAACCATTTTGAAAAAATCACATGATCTATGGCAAAAGTATGCTCAGGTTCTATCCAATCTTCCCATGCATATTGTACTAACGCTTTATACAAATCATCTGCGCTTCGAAGGGTAACTTTGCATAAAGGCAGTAAAAGTCTAACTGCCAATCGACTTTTAAACGTCATTAGGCAAAACTGCATCCATGAGCAACGGCCTTCAATTCTTCGTAATTCAATCTGTGCCTCTGCAATGCCTAGCCCTTGAAGTTCTCGAAAGAGTTGTTCTTCAAAGCCGGCAAGACATGTGGCCACAAATGGAATGGAATCAAGCCCTTGGCTTGGGTGATACTGAATCTTAGGTTGAGCCATCAAGCAATACTTTGGTCGGCCTCGTAGAATGCTTGCGAAATACGTTCCAAGGCCATATCAATTTCGTTCTCAGTAATAACTAGAGGTGGAGCTAGACGAATAATATGGCCATGGGTAGGTTTGGCCAAAAGACCTAATTTTTTAAATCGATAGCAGATATCCATGGCAGAGTAGGGGTAATCAGGTACCATTTCTATGGCATTCAATAAACCTTTGCCGCGAATTTCTTGAATGGAAGGACTGTTTATTTTTTGAAGGCCTTGGCGAAATTGTTCCCCACGTTTCATGGCATTTTCAATCATTCCCTCTTCTTCCAGCGTTTTTACTGCTGCTGCGGCAACAGCACAAGCTAAAGGATTGCCTCCAAAAGTTGAACCATGTTCTCCGGGGCCAATTTGAAGCATTATTTCGTTGTTGGCCAAAACAGCTGAAACCGGTAAAATGCCCCCCGATAAGGCTTTTCCAAGAATCAAAATGTCTGGTTTTACCATCTCATAATCGCAGGCAAGTCGTTTTCCTGTTCTTCCTAATCCGGTTTGAACTTCATCTGCAAGAAACAGCACGTTGTATTTGTTGCATAATTCTCTAACCCCTTGCAAAAAACCATGATCTGGAATAATTATGCCGGCCTCCCCTTGAATAGGTTCAACCATAAAAGCAGCAGTATTCGAATTTTGAAATGCCATTTCTAAGGCTTCAAGGTTATTGAACGGAACAATAATAAACCCAGGCATGTATGGTCCGAAACCGGCAAAGGAGCTCGGATCAGTTGATGAAGAAATTGCCGACATGGTGCGTCCCCAAAAATTTCCTTCAACAAAAACTATCTGGGCCTTATTGTCTGGAATACCCTTTACCCGATAGCCCCAGCGCCTCGCAAGTTTTACAGCGGTCTCACCAGCCTCAACTCCCGTATTCATTGGCAATAATCGATCATAGCCAAAATATTCGCACATGTAAGCTTCGTAAGAACCCAGACGGTCGTTGTAAAAAGCCCTAGATGTTAAGGTTACACGTTGAGCTTGATTAATCAAGGCCTTTATAATTTTTGGGTGACAGTGTCCTTGATTAACTGCAGAATAAGCCGATAAAAAATCCATGTATTTTCGTTCCTCAAGATCCTCAACCCAAATACCCTTAGCGGAAGAGATAACCACGGACAAAGGAGCATAATTTTGAGCTCCAAAAGTAGATTCCAGTTCTATGGCCTGTTCGCTAGTCTTTGAAAATTGAATGGGCTTCATTGAGCATATTTTGCCCAAAGATACTTCAGTAAGATGGTTTATCGTTGTCTTAACCAAATTATCGCCATTAGCACCAACAATGCGAATAGAGCAATTGCCGTAAAAACCTTCTCTTTCATTTCTACGGGGTTGGGTTTTCCCCTTCTAAACTTGATGTATTCCTCTCTTTTTTCTTTGATTGAATCTTGATCTTTTTCCAAATCAAAACCGCAGTGTAAACAAACCCGTTTCCTCGAACTCAAAAGCTTGAAGCAGACAGGGCAAGTTTTTTCCCATTTATCTGATAACGACATATTTGATGACTCTGATTAAAGTTATGGTGATTCCAGCTAAACGAATTTGTTGGTGAGTAAAGGTAATTGCTTTGAACAATCTTTTTGATGTGATTCTCGTTTTCAAAGACTTAGCTAAACATGCAATCCGAAATAATGCATTCAATTTATTAAACACTATTTTTTTATAAAGTACATGCGGGCAATTTTCCAAGGGAAGGTGAATTCCCTTACCGGGCCACGCCCTATAGAGCCGCATCCCAACCCAAAAGGCAGGATGGACTCATTATTCCAGTCCGCTCTTTTCCATCATTCAGGAATCTTGAAATTTTATTTGGACTCCTCGTTCCCTCTTCCTCTTCCCCTCTCCAAACTCCACTCCACTCTCCCTGCCTGTAAAGGGTGAATCTGCCTCTTCACCCGTCTCATTCCCAAGCTCCCGCCCCCCTTACCAGCAAGGTCGCCCCTGCATGATTCGGAAGGCTTTTCTGAGACCCCCAAGGCGAACCGGATTCCACTTTTCAGCTTCCTCCAAGTCCCCGTAGTTCACTCCTAAAAATTCCCTAACCGTAACCTCGCCACCCCTAATACGTGGCGAAGCCAAATATTTTTTCACTAGTGAGCTTCAAAGGTACAGGTGGCATTTTAATTTGTCAAGGGCAAATTTCATTTTTCTATATTTTTTCAACCATTCTTTGCCTTTCTCTCCAAAAATTTTCCTACACCCTTCCATTTCATAAGGTTTTTCGCTTTTCAATACTCCTTGGCTCTGCCTATGTAAGTTGAAAATTTTGCCAATGGTTCGATTTTTTTTCCAAATCAGCAAGAAGTACAGCCGGTCAACATTTTTGGTACCAAATTCAATTTCGAAGGTTCCTGATTAATTTTTGTTCAGCTCTGCACCGTTTCTATTTGCCTTGCTGTTTTCTATCTGCCATTTTTTCTGATCCGATGCTTTTCTATGATTTAACTTTCCATGAGTCCTTCATCGGCAAAAGAATAAAAGCATGTACCGGCAATGATGATGTGGTCTAATACACGAATATCTAGCATCCGCCCTGCTTCTATGGCTTTTTTTGTCAATGCTTGATCGGCCTGGCTGGGTTTTAAATTGCCACTGGGGTGGTTGTGGTACAGAATCAAGGCCGGGGCCATAGATTCCAGGGCATGCTTGAATATTATCCGAAAATCGGCTAAAGTTCCTGCAAGGCCTCCACGCCCAATCAAACAGGTTTTTATTAGTCGATTGGATTGGCTTAACAATGCAATCCAAAATTCCTCATGGGGCAAATCTCCAAGTCTGCTTTGAAGCAATTCCGCAGCCTGTTTGCTGCTTACCACCTGTTCTTGGAATTGGCTGGGTTGATGTTGCCGGCGCAATCCCAATTCAAGGGCTGCCATTATTTTCATCGCTTTGGCCGGCCCCATTCCATGAAAACGATTGTAATAAGGCAAATCCCAGCGAGCCAGGGCATGCAAATCTTGTTTTACCTCGCTCAGCATTTCACGGGCCAAGTCCAAGGCAGTTTTTCCACTGGTTCCCGAGCCCAGCAAAACGGCGATCAGCTCCGCATCGGTAACCGATTGCCGACCTTGAGCCTGCATTTTTTCTCTTGGTTTGTCTGATTCCGCCCAATCTTTAAGGGCGATGGTTTCCCTGTGTTTCATTCTTCCCCGTTTGCCGCAAGTTAAGAACGATTTCTCTGCCTGTCAATCCCAAAAGGAAGTTTGATTCAACAAAATCAATAATCGGTCAGCCATCGTATTCCGGCTCGTTGCCCGGCTTCCATTTTATGCTGCAACCTGCTGAGGGTAAAAATAAATTTTCCGGATTTTTCCCCTCGGCATAATCCTTGGCGGCTTGCAGCAAATCACATCCCGTAGATTGAATCCCATTTTTGTGGTTGCTTTCATCAAATCGACCGCGGTAAATGGCCTTTCTTTCGGCTGAAAAAAGGGTGAATTCGGGCGTGCATGTGCTAAACAATCTTTTTACAAGGCTTTGGTCTTCATCGAAGGCATAGGGCACAGAAATGGAAAATTGGCTCGCCCATTCTTGCATGCGTTCCGAGGAGTCTTGTGGATAGGCAATGGGATCGTTTGCCGATACCAGTACACCTGAAAAGCCGAGTTCCTGCAATGCATTCAAAACCTTTGACAGGGTAGGGGCAATGTGCATTACATAGGGACAATGGTTGCAAATGACGCCGACCAGTAGGCCGGTTTTTCCTAAAAGTTCTGAACTTCGAAAAGCACGTCTTGTTCCCGCTTCAAAGAATACCAAATCGGGCAGAAGAAAGTCGGGGGACAATGGCAAAGAGGTGGCAGCCACAGTTTAAAGTTAAGATAGAGAATAGGAATTTTTAATGCCGGCCAGATTTAACCAATTGTGAATCAATCGTTTACCTGCCGTTGTCATGATGGATTCGGGGTGAAATTGCAGTCCGTACCATGGATTTTTAACGTGTTTAATGGCCATAATGCAGCCATCGCTGCTGGAGGCAATCGCCCGGTATTGCTCTGAAACAAGTTCAAAAAATCCCCAAGAATGGTAACGCCCTGCATGAAATACCGAATCAACTCCTTCAAATATTGGCTCGGCGGAATTTGAATAAACCGGATGTGCTGTGCCGTGAACGGGTTTTGGAAGCCGTATCAGGTTTTCGCCTGCAATCTGGCCCATGGCTTGCATTCCAAGGCAAATCCCCAGCAATGGTTTGGTTGATTCCCAGGCATGGAGAAGTGTCATCAATGCCCCTGATTCCAATGGAAGGCCCGGCCCGGGAGATATCAGCAAGGCATCGGCAGTTAAGCAGCGTTCCCAATTTGGGTCGTCGTTCAGCACCACTTTAGGGCTTTGTCCTGTTAAATTTTCTAGGTAATGAACAAGGTTGTAGGTAAACGAATCGTAATTGTCAAAAACCACCAAATTTCCTATTTTGACTTCTGACATATCATGTTTAAATTATCGGGTAAAGGAATGCCGGTGTTGAGCCAACAGGGCCGGAAACAGCAATTTGCCCAAAGCCACAAATCCGGTAGAAATATAAAAAATCATGGGGGCCGATTTGGCCATGGCGGGCGAGGTCTGCAGCAATTGCATTTGCACCTGCCGGATTTGTTCGTCGGCAGCGAATACAAGCATGAGCACTATAAACATGAGCATCAAACCTTTGGCGCCCAAGTACAGGGTCCAACCTATTTTTTTCAGCTTCAGCATCAAAATAGCTGCAATCAGCATTTCCAAATTCAAAAGGGGGGTAATGATGGTGCTGGCTTTAGTAAATCCGGTTTGGCCGGATACTTGAAGCAGACCAATCAAGCCAAACAGCAGCCCAAGGGCCTGAAAAACAACAGTGAAAATCAACAGCGTACGCAGACCGCCTTCGGCCCGGTTGCTTTCAAAGGGATTTTGCTCAAACGTTTCCATATTTTTTTATTGGGAAGGTATGAATAATATTAGAGGTAAGGGCAGGTATTGGCCTCCGAATACCTCATTAATCTAAAATAGTAACACCGGGATAATTGCCCTTTTGGAATTCAAAATCAGCATCGGCCATGGCTTTGTTGGCCGCAAACGTTGAAATGGCATAAATGTACCTGGTGCCGTTTTTCCCCATGACCTCGACCCGTTTAATTTGCATGGAAGTTTCATCTAAATCCATTTTCACCATGGTATAATCCTTCTCTTTGGGTTGATTTGGGTACAATTCAATGCTGGTAATTTTTTTACCCCCTTCGGTTTTGCTGGATTTGATTTTTGATTTGAATCCCTTCTCGTAAATGGAGAACATATTTTGGGGAGTCATGGCATCCTCATCGAGTTCAGCCACGGGAATTAACTGAGCTTCGTTCATTTCTTTGGTGTAGGTGTACACCGTTTTTCCGTTGCAAAAAATATCCATTTCTCCCATTTTCAGAACGTATTTATCGCCTTTCAATTTGATGGTTCCTTTGCGTACCTCGTTTACTTTTTGGCTGGCGTTTACCACCGAAAAAGTAAAAGCCGCTTCCAGGCTGGAATAGCCCTTGGTTTTTTTATTGAGTTTATCAAGCAGGGCAGTAGCGTCGGCTTGGGCTGTAAGCATTGAAAAACTGAGCAGCAAGGAAAAAAGTGCGGTAACAAAGGTGCGCATGGGAGTGTTTTTTATGGCGAAGCCGTCAAAATTCGTTCCAAAAATAGTCAAAGGAATTCAAAAGGGAAGATGTTGTGGATGCAGATTTTTTTATTGAGCGGCCTGCGGCCCGGATTGAGCCGGCATGAGGTTTTGGAGTGGCCCCTATGCCGCAGCGCCGGCGGGGCGACTTTAGGAGCCACCGCGGGCGCTCTGCGGCATGGGCTGCTCCAAGACCGAATACAGGTGAAAGCCGGAACAGCCGCCCTAAAAATCCACCCTAAAAATCCCCTGAAATCTGCGTACTTTTGCACCATGGTTAAGATTGGAAACATTGAATTGGGAGACTTTCCGCTGCTGCTGGCGCCCATGGAGGATGTGAGCGACCCGCCCTTTCGGGCGCTGTGTAAGCGCGAGGGTGCCGATTTGATGTTTACCGAATTTATCAGCTCTGAAGGGCTGATTCGCGATGCGGTGAAAAGCCGGAAAAAGCTGGATATATTTGAATATGAGCGGCCCATTGGCATACAGATTTTCGGCGGAGAACTGGAGCCCATGATGGAAGCGGCCCGCATTTGCGAAAGTGCGAAGCCCGATTTGATTGACATCAACTTTGGTTGCCCCGTAAAAAAAGTGGTGTGCAAAGAGGCCGGAGCCGGCATTCTGCGCAACATTCCCAAAATGGTGAAGCTGACCGAGGCGGTGGTAAATGCCGTCAACACGCCCGTAACCGTTAAAACCCGGCTGGGCTGGGACGACAACAGCAAGCACATTGTAGAGGTGGCCGAGCGACTGCAAGATGTTGGTATTCAGGCCATTTCAATTCATGGGCGGACTCGGGTGCAGATGTACAAAGGCGAAGCCGACTGGAGCCTGATTGCCGAGACCAAGAACAATCCGCGCCTACGCATACCGGTGTTCGGCAACGGCGACATCAACAGTCCGCAGAAGGCGCTGCACATGAAAAACACCTATGGCGTAGATGGAGTCATGATTGGTCGTGCCAGCATTGGCAATCCCTGGATATTTCGGGAAATCAAAGCCTTTTTAAAGGACGGTAGCGAGCTGCCGCCGCCCGGTTTAGAGGAAAAAGCCGAAGCGGCTCTATGGCATTTGGAGCAATCGATTGCATGGAAGGGGCCGAAATTGGGCATATTGGAAATGCGCATGCATTACAGCAACTATTTTAAGGGCGTACCGAACTTCAAAGAAACGCGCATGCAGCTGGTCACCAGCGAAGATGCGGAAGAGCTGCGGGCCTTGCTGCGCGGCGTATCTGAGTTGGTGTAGCGGAGGATTCGTTTCTGAAAATCAGAGAAGGGTTTTTAAATTTAGGTTTGATTTTTTGGGGCGGCGAACGGGCTTTCAGCGCCAGTCCGCGTCCAAACGGAGCGGGAAACAGCGGGCTTGCGTGGGCTCCTAAAGTCGCCTCCGCGCCGCGCGTTCCCGGTCCGTTTGGTCTTGCGGGCTGCCTGCTTCAATCCCTGCCGCGGGCGTGGGGGAGGGGAACTTGTAGTGGATTTTTGTTTTTGGTCTGTGGTAAAAAACCGACCTATAAGCCTAAACGCCTGTTTTTTACCACAGAGCACACCATGTCGGCGCAAAGGACGCAAAGGAAATGTAGTAAATGCGAGCTGGCTCTCGTTCAACCCAAACCTCTGTGAACCTTGCGGCTCCCTTTGAGAACTTTGCGGTAAAACAGGCATCCAAGCCTGAACCGGTTTTTTAGCTCACCACTCCACAATCACAATTCCACCCGTACCGGCACCGGTAGCGGTGTTGCTGCTGGCGTTTCCGGAACCGCCGCTGCCATACCCTGTTCCTGCCACTCCGGGATAAGAAACGGGAACGCCCCCAAAACCAAATAGGGAGTCACCTCCGGCGCCGCCCCAATTCATATAATTCCCAAACGGTCTTCCCGGGGCGCCGGGAATGGTGCCCGCGCTTCCGGTGCCGCCGGCTCCTCCATAGTTTGGGTTGGAGCCCATGCCGCCGGCTCCGCCGCCACACACCACAAAGTTTCCGAATGAGCTTGTGCCACCCGCATTTCCATTGGCATTGGTGGGACCGCTGACGGGCTGGCCACCCGAACCTACGGTTACGGTTATGGTATTGCCCGGCTGTACGGATACCGGCAATTTCATGGCATTGGCTCCGCCACCACCACCACCACCCGGTCCATAAAAGCCGCCGCTGCCTCCACCACCACACATGCTTACCCAAACGGTGCTAACTCCTGCCGGAACGGTGAAGGTTCCGCTGGAGGTAAATATTTGCTGTCCACGGGCAGCATTTCCGCCCCCTTGTCCCACAGAACCCAAAACCTGAAAGTTGAGGCTATCAAATACGGCCACCACCATTTGGTTGATGATGATGTCGTTAGAAGCCAAATTTACATTTACCGATTTCTTTAAGGGAATAGGACCCAATCCATTGACATTCAAGGTGGCCGATCCGGTATTGGCCGCATGCGCCCGGAAGAACACCGTCATTCCTTCGGTGTAGGCCGCAGGGGCGGGATCTAAGGTCACTTGATATTGGTTTGTGTTTCCTGAAGATTGGGCATACCGATAATAGCCCGATTGCACCTGTTTAACTTCGGCCAGTTGTTGCCAATTCGGCGAAGCCGGTGTCCCTTGGTTCACATAAAATCCGGGAAGTGTACCGTTGGTTTGGTACACCAGCAAACCGGAAGCAGGAAGGGGAATGGCATTTCGTTGGGCAGCGGTCATACGCGGAATCAAGATGCCTTTGGCGGTGCTGGAAACGTCCAGCATGGCTGAGGTGTCGGGGGTGTTTCCATTGGTATTCAAGCTTATGCCTTGGGCTAGTGCATGAAAGGGAAGGGCCAGGAGCAGTCCCAGCCAAACAAAGCAGGAAAAAGCGCTAGGAAGGATTAGGGTTTTGGACGTATTCATTTTTTTGTGGTTTGAACCCTTGTTCAAATTGATTTTTGGGGATTGAATGTAGCGTAAATGTAGGGGATTCACTTGGTATTTGAATGAAAAAAGAACTAGAAAATAAAGCTGCGATTTGCTCCTTTCCTGAAGATTCGATTTTCGAATAAATTCTGTTGAATATCAATGCCCCAAAGCAATAGTTGGAAAAAGTTCGAATGACTGTGTGTTGACGAAGGAGCCTGAGCCTTCAATTACTGCACCCCATACACTCGAAAAGAGGTAACCACAATTCGGCCGCCTGTGCAGCCACCCAGCGAAAGGTTGCCGCTTAGCACGATGTTGCCCCCGGCTTGGCTTGGACCGGAAGCCGACACTTTAAACGGGAAATGCCAGCTGGTGTCGCCTGTACCTCCGCCGGTTACGGAACGTTTGGCTTGGGTAGAGCGGCTGTTTCCCCCGGGCAAAGCCATGGTGACTGAGGCTGAATTAAAATTCCCGCCGTTGGCTCCAATTTCAAAATAGCCTTCCGCTTCGGCCAAGATTCTGGAATACGAATTGGCCGGCAGGGCATAGCTGTGGATATTGCCGCTGCTGGTTCCCGTTGCGCAAGGATTGTAGGAAACGTTGATGTTGGTTACCGTGCTTTCATCAGCATACAGTAGGTTCATGGCTCCGGCCGACCCTTGGTTGCCGGTGACCGATGAAATTAATCCTACCCAGGCGCTGCCATTCCAATACCGAAATTGCTGATTGTCAGAATTAAAGATGAGCAAGCCGGTGGCTGGGGCCACAATAGCCAGCATTTGAGCATTGGTCATGCGCGGAATCAAAACCCCGGCTTGGGTAGATTGAATGTCAAGCACTGCTGATGTGTTGGGATTGGTATTTTGAATGCCTACCTGCAATGCATCGTTGACGAACAAGCCTGAGTTGCCTTGGTTGTTGGTTACGTTAAATCCGGAGGTGTTTGTGGAATTTCCCTGTCCTTGGATTTCAAGTCGGGATTGGGGGGCAAGGACGCCTATGCCTACATTCTGAGCTGCAAGAGTTAAGGCGAACGAAGCCAAAAGAATGGAAAGAATGCATTTCATACTAAAAACATCAAATTCGTTTAGGAGTTCTTAAAGATACATTTTTAAAAAACGGTGTCCATTACCATGGGGCATTTAAATCCACGTTCAGGCTTAAACCGTTTTTTACCACAGAGCACCCCATGTCGGCGCAAAGGGCGCAAAGGAAATGTAGTAAAAGCGGGCTGGCTCTCGTTCAACCCAAACCTCTGTGAACCTTGCGGCTCCCTTTGCGGACTTTGCGGTAAAATACTGGCATTCAAGACTAAACGCCTGTTTTTTACCACAAAGCACACCATGTCGGCGCAAAGGACGCAAAGAGGTGTAGTAAAAGCGACTTGGCTATCGTTCAACCCCAGCCTCTGTGAAGCTTGCGGCTCCCTTTGAGAACTTTGCGGTAAAAAAAATCAAACCCAAATTGAATTGGCCAAAAAAATGAAAAAGGTCATGTTTTGAGGGGATTGGTTCTTTTGAGGCGCTTGCGGCAGGGATTGAGCCGGGTAGCGCGCAAACCTACAGGTGCCGGGGCCGCGAGGTGCGGAGGCGACCTTGGGAGCCCCCGCAAACCCGCTGGCCCCGCCACCTGTAGGTGCGCACTACCGGTGAAAGCCCGTATGCCGCCCTTAAATTATCCCCCCAAAAAAAAGGCGATTGAATCAGATGTAATTATTTGTTCAGCTTTCGGGCGTCCAATTGAACGATGGCATTTATGGCAAATCCATTGTTGTATTGAAATACATTTTTACCATTGATTTGCCGGCCAAACTGAATGGTTTGATTCAAAAAACCTGCCTCCAATGAAAAATGGGAATTGAAGGCGTAACCCAGCAGACAGGCAATTCTATTTTGGTCGAATATATTGGCTTTGACCTGCTCTCCAAAACCAATAAACAGCTCATCGAAGATGTTTAGATAGAGTTGCTGCTGCTGATTTTTTTTAATCAGTGGAATTTGAAACTTGAGTAAGTAGCGAACCCGGTGCAGCAAAGGGAAATCATCTTCGGAGGTGGAGAGTTCATTTTTATAGGCGCCGACGAAACGTTGTTCCAACATAAGTCGGTGGGTAATATCGATACCGAACTCCGGATGGATAAACTGCAACGCCTCGTAAATTCTATGTTCTGTGAAATCTTTACCATAGCCATTAATGGGAATATCGCCATATGGGAAAGTTTCAATCCAACCATAGCCGGCACGCAGATTCAAACCTGGTTTTACTTGAACATTTACCCCAAGGCGCAGCAGGCTTTGTTGCCAATGGGAAATAAATTGATCTCTGCGGCATTGGTATTCTGCCAAAAAAGAAATGGTATTCGAGGCTTTTACTGTAAGAAAGGTATTGTACCATCCGATGTTTTCGAAGGTACTGATACGGGTACTTTGGCCGATAAGGGCAGAAGATATCCATAAGCCTATCCAAAGGCTGAATATATTTTTTTTCATACTGTGTGGTATTACCTTGATTTTTTGGAGCCATTGGTCCGACTGGCCAAGGGGTGTGTAGAGCGTGAAGTCAGGAAATCCAGCCCAACGACCTTTACCTCAAATTCCGATTTGTACTGTTGCAGAAAACTAATAAAGGAATGGTCAATAAAGGAGCAAGATGAAAAATCGATGGTGGTGCAGCCGTTTTCTACGGCTTGGTTGAATGCACGGCGGTAAATCAAAATATTTGAAAAAACGCAGGGACCACTGACCTTTAATATGCTGGGTTCATGCGCTAAGAAAGCTGCTTTTGCCCTTAAAAATTCATGGGGTTTTACTCCTGCGGAGAGATGAAACCCAATTTTTAAGAGAATGCCGGCCAAAACCCCCAACAGCAAATCGGAAGCCAGGGTTACTCCAACTGTAGTGATAAACAGGGCCAATTGTTCTTTCCCGACCTGATAGGTGTGAAGATATTGCTTTGGGGAAGTCAACCGGAAACCAGCAAAAATAAGAAGTGCGGCGAGTGCTGCATTGGGAATGCATTCAATTACAGGCACCATAAACAGCAGGAAGACGAGCAAAAAGAGACCGTGGAAGAAATTGGCCCAGGCTGATTTGGCTCCGAATCCCACATTGGCGGTGGTGCGTACCACTTCAGAAATAATGGGCAGTGCGCCAATGAGGCCTAAAACGAAATTTCCTATTCCCTGAGCTTCTAAATCTTTATTGCTGTTCGATTTTGGAGCGCCGGTATCCATAAAATCAAAGGCTTTTACGGTAAGCAGTGATTCCAATGAGCTGACAAACAAAAACAAGAATACATATTTCCAAAACTGAAAGGAGGCCAGCATGGAGAAATCTGGTTTCAAGGCAAGTAAAGAAGTCCAATCTCCAATGTGGACCAAGGCAAAACTAGGAGCCGAGGTATTGAGGTGAAGGTACAGGCTCAGGCCAATGGCTGCCAGAATGACAATCAAAGCGGGCGGTACGTTTTTGAAAATCATGCCCTTGATGCTGCTAAGAACAAACAGCAGGAGTAGAGAAACCAGGCCAATACCGGCAATGGTTGGGTTGGCTTCACGGAAAAAAGTAGGAATTTCAAGAAAGAGTTCCAAAGGCTCTTTTCCGGCATACAATGAGGGCTCATTTCCGAGCAAAACGGGGATTTGTTTTGCGATGATAATAAGGCCAATGGCGGCGAGCATTCCGTGTACCACCGAATTTGGGAAAATGTTGCTGAGGGTTCCCAACTTTAGTTTTCCAAGACCAATTTGAAGAATGCCGGTAATCAGTAAGATGGCGGCTAGAATTCCGATGGGATTTGGACTGGACTCAAAAGTTAAGAGTGCGGCAGAAACAATGGTAATTAATCCGGCGGCGGGTCCTTTAATGGTAATGGCTGCTCCGCCCGCGATTCCGGTAAGAAGTCCGCCGATAATGGCTGAAATGATACCAAGAGCCGGCGGCAATCCGCTGGCTTTAGCAATGCCTAAGCTCAAGGGTAAGGCCATTAATGCCACCAGAAGGCCAGCCTTAATGTCATTGAATTTAGGTCCTCCTAGGAAGGTGTGTTTAAGGTATAAAAGATGATTTTTCATGGTATTGGTTAGTTAAATTTAAGATTTGTACTTGAAAACGGATGACCCAAGAAAATTCGGGCAAACCAACGAAGGCCAGTAATGCCTGTTAGAATATAGATTATGGCCGTAAAAATGGATATGGGATAATCGTGGTGGTCAATTTGGCTGAACAACAAGTCCTCTCCGATAAAGGTTGGACTGATTGGGAAGCCAATAAACATAAGCATAGACATCAAAAATACCCCTGCTATTTTAGGGGATGATGAAGCAATGCCATTGTATTGAGAAAGTTTGTATTCGGGGTAATGCAATTTCAGCCACCTAGCCAAAAAAAATAGGGAAAGTGCAGCGGGAATAATACCGCTTAAGTGCAATCCGATAATGGTTAGGGGAAGGTTGTAGTGGATGTCTATAGAGATAAGCAAAAATAGGTTTGCCAAAAAAATGGAAACAATGCCACGCACTAAGGATTCATACTCAACAAAAGCAAGGCAAATCAACAGAAATCCCATTGCAATTGGCACATAATTCCCATCTGTTTGGAAATTAGGAATGGCACTTAATGCCCCAAACAAAAGCAAAGGAATCAACATCGTCAGCTGCCAAAACCAGCCTTTGAATTTCTGTTGAAAAACTCCATTCAACCGAGTTCCAATTCCTTTTGGAATACCAAAGAAATACCGGTTAATGATTGAATCTAAATTCCATTCCTTCAAACTATTTGAAAAAATCCACCAGCCCAATTTGTAGTTAAAAAACAGTTGTTTTAAGCCACGTGTATCAGCGGATCCATGCATGAGTACTTTACGCATTTTAATGTTAATCACCGATGGGGCACTTAGAAGTTGATGGGTTTGGTATAAGGCATTTAAAGCGATGTGAATTAGTGCCATTTGATGGAAATCCAATGCGATTTCAACAAAAATTAATCCGAGGTGCATGATGGATTGATAGGCAATTTTTGCTTTGATGGTGGGTTGGAACAAGGAGGTGAAAAACCCAAGCAAGAAACTAATACCACCAATTATTCCAATAGCCCTGCGAATGCTTGTTAATTCAAGCCAAAATGGGGATGTTCTAAGCAGTAAAAAGGCGCCCAAATGAACCGATAGCGCTCCGTAAAAAATTGCACTAGAGGGAGTAGGGCCTTCCATCGCTCTTGGTAGCCAGGTTGAAAATGGGAATTGAGCGGATTTAATGCCCGAGGCAAGTAAAAATCCAATCCCCAGCACCAGCAACAAAAGATTGGGATGGTTCAGCGGCAGGGCTGGCATTGGATTGAACTGCATTTGATAAAATGAAACATTTTGGTGCCAATAATGGTGAGAGGCCCACATGGCCATTAAAATACCAAGGTCGCCCAGGCGGTACACACTAAAAACCCGAACGGCATTTCGGGCGGGCAGGTAACGGTCTCGATAAAAGGCGATGAGCAGAAAGGATGAAATTCCAATGATTTCCCAACCAGCTAAAAGGGTTTCAAGGTTGCCTGACATGACAACCAAGGTAAAGCCCCCCAAAAACAATTGAATGGTGGAATAAAACCGAAAAAACCCTTTTTCAAGGTGCATATAGAATGAACTGAACTGTATGATAATGAGTCCAATGCATGTACTAAGTCCTAAAAATACGGCCGTGGTTTTATCAAAATACATGTTTAGGTTAAATGCATAGCTGCCCCAAGAAAACAACTGGAATTGTTCAGTATGCAAGGCGGGCTCGGGCGATGTTAGCCAATATCCCAACAAAAGGACATAAAAAACTAGGGCTAACACTTGGGCTGCTTTGCTGCCCATTGAAATCCAATATTCGGAGGATTTAATCCCTAAAAACTGGATAATAAAATAGATGCCTGGCCATAAAGCATTGATATACAATAAACAATCAATGGTTTCCATCTGTGCTTAGATTTTGGTTAAACGTTCCGCGTCTGAATTCCGATGGTTCTCGGGTATCCGGATGAATGGCAAAGAGCAAAATCCACTCCTTGTCAAACCAATTTTTTAGGTTTTCATTTAAATCCAATACCTTTTGAATGATAAGCGGATCTTGAAAAATAATGCAGGTTAGCCTTACCGCTTGGTGCTTAGTAATCATTTGTTCGGGTAAACCTGTTCGCAGGTCACCTCCAACTCCGTTGGCAACTCCAAAAAGACCGACCACATTGTGGGGCAGTTTAGAGCCTGCACCCAGCCGTAAGGGATCAACGGTCGAAAAATAATATTCCAGGTTTATTCCCCCACAAACAGGTACCAATGCCTGTAAAATTTGCTGCAATACTTTGCCCTCAATATCAAATATGGGATCATACGATTGCAAAAAGGCTCTTCGGTCCAGGTTTAATCCTTTGGTTTCGCTACGTGGACCAACAATGCAAAAGGCATTTCGGGCATGGTTCCATTCGGGGCGAGGTTCAAACAAGGCCCATGCTCTGGATTGGATGTGTTGATGTGATTTTGCAGGGGTGTTTTTTCGCGCATCCAGAAGCAGAGCGCGTTCATGTGCATTTTTTAGTAGGGCAGATTCAAAATGCGCTGTAAACTCTAGGTGTAGCTTTCGTAAATTTTGAGGAATGGAGCTTGTATCAAAAAAACGAATTCGGTCTCGTGTAGTATCGTGTAGGGCCCCTATAAAATAAAGCTCATCTGCCAGTTGGATTCCTTTGCGCTTTAATTCGATTCGAATGGAAGGCATATTTAATAATCGCGCCGCCAATGTGGCATTTACCGAACCGGGCCTTCCGCTGCAGGCACCGCAATCGTACCCTGCGTAATACGGATTGTTGGTGCTGCTTGCCCCATGCCCAATTAAATAGATTAGCTTCGCCTTTGTTTCTTTAAGTCCAGAGGTCAGAAATAACTGAGCGATTCGGTCGGCATAATACTGGGCATTCTGTTCAGGGTTTAGATTGAAGTCTATGTGTTCAGAACTAAAATCAAAAGAATCGACCGAGGCATTTATTTTTTGGGGTAAAAAGGTATTGGAAAGCAATTTCCACCATTCAGAAAATGGGTTCGAACCGTTTGATGAATCCTCTTTTTTGTTGTCGGCTTGAATTTCAGGTGACATTGGTAAGGGGCACACTTTATCTGCGGTTGCCGAGGGGTGTTTTTTATATACCAAAGGCAAATGAAAAAATCCGGGTGTCCCCCAAGTGCGAAGAGAGGGCAAGGAATTTTCCAAATGCCTTCGGATGGAACATTCTCTGTCGTCAATGCAAAAAAACGCTTCAAATTTGACCGGTTGATTTAAAGGTGAAGCATGGGTGCACAATTGCTCAATCATTGAATCTTGGAGTGCAGATTCCATGGCAGTTAGCCAAATAAATTCAGGTGCAAGCCTATATTCCTTTTCTGTTTTTAGGATTGGGCTTCCATCCTGCATCAGAGGTTTAAAATCCGCTCCAAATTTTCCGATCAATAAATCCAATTCCAATAGGCATTCAACCGTAATGAATTCCTGCAATGAAATTTGAATGTGCCGCCCAAACACCTCTGGATTTTTCTCGAGGTAGGTTACCATCCCAGACCACCCTGGGTGCGCAAATTGTTGGTTGTACAAATAGGGCTCAAAAAATTCTTCAGGGCCTACAATTCGAGCAAGTAGAGCGTCCAAATCATTGAACCCCATCTTCCAATCTTCATTCTTAAAGTTTTTAAACAGGGGAATCCCACTGTTTTTTTGCAGATCAAGCAACGCATTGAAAAAGCCATGGGTTTGGTCAAATGGGGAAAACGAGATGCCTTGGTCTAAATAGGCACTTATCCAACGGAATAGGATGGCATGGCTGTGTTTTTGAAGGTGAAAATTCCTGTCCATTTGCCACCTTCCCATAATTTGATTCAAAGGATGGACAGGATTCTGTTCGGTAAAAAGCCATTCCCAATCTATGTCAGAAGGAACTTTCCCTGTTATTTTTAAAAAGGCTTTTTCCAGGTCTTGGGCTGAAATACATCCTTTGGAATATTCCTTTTTGTAAAAACTCAAAGGCATATATCCACAAATTCCTAGGGTTGAATTTGCTTCATCAATGGCCTGGTCAAATCTTAAGTGTTGCCACGCGTGCAAAGGATTGTGGTGAACAAAAAAAGGCAATGGTGCCTGTGAAGGCAAGTGTTTTTTAAGATTGGATATAACCTTATAAGAGGTTGTACCCACAACATGTATGGACATAATTTAAAGGTTAAGTTAAACATCAAAACAATACGTTTGATGCTCAACAATACACCTTCAATTGAAGGCAATAAATAATAAATGATATCCGAACAGAAAGAACAGATAGCCTTAGTTTATCAATAAATGAGGCTAGAGTTTTCGGAACGGAAATGGTTGTTGAACCTTTTTGAGGCGCTAAGAAATGATGGGATAATGCTCCTTCATGGTTTATGGATTCATCTACCTCTTTTTCCGTACTAAGCTCAGCAAATTGAACAACAGAAAAGAAATCACCGAAATTTTCGGTTGTTTCTGTAATGGAGATGCGTTCAAATGCGGAAAGTTCAAAGGGACTCGATATAAACCCTACTACAGCTAGAAATAGAATTCTAGCCATAACTCCCGACAGCAAAAGTGTAGAGGTTAATATCAAGTGCTTTGACTTCATAAAGAACAGAACAAATGTAGAACAATTCCAATCCAATTCTTTCTGTTTCTATTTTTTTACAGATTTTCTTCCCTGCTTTTCATGGTTTGATGCAGTTGGTTCGCGAAGGTTCGCATTTCATGCGCGGCTACTTCATCACCTGTACTGCGTTGCACTACATCTGCTAACGACATTAAATGCTGAAACACCAGGGTTTGCATTTCGTCAACCATAAACTCGGTGGTCCATAAGTCCATCCGCATGCTGTTGTTCTCTTTTTTATCCCAGGTGGTAAGAAAGAATGCTTTGACCTCACGGTTGGGTTCTATACCGCCTTCTTCGGCAGTCCAAGATAAATGTACCGGATTTCTATGGGCATCGAGGCCTACTTTTAGGCGTATTTCCGATTCATGTTCAATGATTTGATTTGTCATGGTTTTTTAGGATTGTAGCCGGATTTTTGCAGAACTGCTTCGGGTGTCCAGGGTGCTGAAAATAAGTTTTGGAATTCATTGGGATTGCGGTCAAGAAAGGCCTCTACAATTCGCCATCCAAGCCAGACCGCGGCCTTCCCGGGCGATTCAGCGGGCATCCCGGGTGAAAATGGAGCTTCGTTCATAAATTTCGAAATGATGCGGGGGTCTTTGGTGTATAATTTCTGGTCTTGAATTAAGCTGTTCCAAATCAGGAATTCATGCTCAGAACAGAATTCCAATTGCTGCTGAGAAAATCCTGAAATAATGGAGTCGGAAACTTCAGGAAAGCAGCGCTTGGCTACAGACCAAACCTTACCAAATTGAATGATGTGGTCCAACAATGTTACAGGTAAGGCCATTGAATCGGCCATAATTTCAGATTCCAGCCAACCCTTAAGTACATCTACCGGCAACAGGGAAGGATCTTTTTTGCGCCGGATGTAGGCGGGTAAATGCGCATAATACTCTGAAGCCGGACCTAAATACTGGTCGGGAGCAATTCCAATGGAATTTTCAAGCGCAACAACCGTATAATTGAAGCCCCCCAAAAAGAAAAAAACATCTGGAATTTTCTTGGAGGGAAAATGATAGGAATACAGTTTTAAGGCCTGTTCTATTTCCTTTTTCTCTGGTTCAAAGTCCGCAAACCGATTGTTGACCGAGTCCCGAAGTGCTTTAACCTGAGGATCAAAATAATACCTTGACCACACTGCCGCAGGCGGAACGCTATCTAAACCAACAAAAAGTCCCAAAACGGGTCCTCCATACGCCGGAAAAAAATCCGGATGCCGTTCCGCAATGGAGTTTAATGCTGAATCCAATTGCCTGGGATGGGAATAGGAATCCAACAAAATCCGATCAAAACTCAGGTTCAGATTTATTTTTTCAACATCAGGTTGGGAGCCACCACAACCAAACAGCAAAAAAAGAAGTAATATTGGAGGAAATCTTTGAATCGTTGCAACCATGAAAGTAAGAGGCATCATCGCAGTCAAAAGTACACTTTTCCTACTTAGCCTGTTGGGTTATTCTAGCGGCTACGCTCAAAATTCAGAGTCCTCGAATGCAGAACGGCGTCGAATTTTCCATGCAGGGTTTCAGGCTAAGGGCCTTTTTCAGTGGACAGAACATGAGCAGGCAGGGTTTTCAGATCTAGGCATGCGGCCTGGATTTGCCTATGGACTAAATGCCGAATTTGGAATAACCCCCAATGTGTTGTTGCACTCCGGAGTATTTCATGAATTCAGGTCGTTTGGAATTCAGTTCAGGGATTCAGCCGCTGCCAGCCCCAAGTTGGTAAATACGGTCTTTACGGCTCAATACTTGAATGTGCCGTTTGGATTAACCATGCGTACCGGACGCATCGCCGATAAATGGTCGGTGGTATTTCGTGCCGGATTGAATTCTCATTTCCTGTTGAATTCTTCGGTGCAGCGAGAGGATGCCCTGGGAAATGGTACTGATGAAGACGGAAATCCGTACCTGAATTCCGCTTGGGTTGGGATTTATGGCGATGCGGGTATTTTGTATTATTTCCATGAACAAACCGCATTGTCGTTTCAGGTTGGCTACAGCGGCGGACTCTCTTCTGTTTTGGCCTCGAATGCCTATCCGTTTATGGTGGGTGATGCATGGAACAACCCAGGTAATTCCCGGTTAAATACCATCCATGTTAGCGTTGGAATTCTGTTTTAAAGCTTTTTAATCAGGCGGAGAGGCGGTAAAAAAACATCAAGGCATAATGGCCAATTTTTTACCACAAAGTCCACCATGGGAGCCGCAAAGTTCACAAAGATTTTGGTGTTAATTGACAGCGCAGTTCATTCAACTCCATGTCCTCTGTGCCCTTTGCGCCGACTTGGAGTGCTTAGCGTTAAAAAAAACGTCAGAACATACCGGTAATTTTTCACCGCAAAAGCAGCCATGATAGCTTTGAAATTCTGGTTTAAAGCCAATTAATCAGGCGGGGTAGATTTAGAACCAAAAAGGAGAGAGGAGCTCTACAGGTAAGTTTCGCCAAATCTACCGAGATAGGTATACAAAACCATACCGCTCTTCTTGTTTATGCGCTCCAGGTAAGGTTAGTATTAACTGGTAGGCGTAAATTCCGGGCATGTAGGGACTGCCATCGGCAGCTCGGCCGTTCCAGCCTTTTTGTAGGTCGTCCGATTCAAACACCTGATTGCCCCAACGGTCGTGGATGATGAGAGAAAAATCCTTGGCACCGCCGGCCACCACATAAAAAATATCGTTTAATCCATCCCCATTGGGCGTAAAGGTGTTGGGAACGTAAAATGCACAAGCAATTCCAAAAAGGAAAGCCGTTGAATTTTCACAGCCCAACGAATCTCGAACCACCAAAGAAAGTTGGGTATTGTCTATGGGCTTTATTACCGGATTGATGCAATCGGTACAAGAAACAATTTGAGCGGGATTCCAATCAAACCTATATTCTCCATTTCCTCCATTCACCGTAAAATTAATTTGAACACTTTCACCGCAATTCAAGGCGAATGTTTTTGGATCTGCCAAAATTTCAATTGGACTGGGTGCAAACAATGTTATGCTTCCGGTTAGGCTGCAGCCGTTGGTGTCGGTGATGGTGTAGTTGGTTGTGCCGGGTGGCAAATAACTCAATACAGGACCAACAGAATACGAATAGCCGGGACTTCCTCCCTGAGCCTGTAAGCGAATACTGCCATCGGCATCTCCGGCACATCGAGGGTGGGTAAATGAGCTTGAATCCAACAAAACAGTTGGTTCAGTTAAGACGATAACCAAACTGTCTAATTGCCCGACGGCATCCGAAACCAATACCAAATAGGTTCCGGCCGGTATTCCATTGGCATTGGCCCCATTGTTACCCGGCAGTTGAATCCAATTGTATTGATAAGGAGGACAACCTCCGCTGGTTTGCAGGTTGATAAATCCATCGCTTGCACCTGCACAGCTGATTTCATGTCCCGAAGGAAAACTTGAGGTTTGAACGATGTGAGCCAACGGAACCGGAATAACGGTAACCATTGAAGTGCAGCTGTGGGTTTGGCCCATAAAATCGGTTACCGTTAGCACTACAGGTGTTTGGGGAACATGACTGCAATCCAGATTGTATAAATTCAATGCCAACGATTGAATGCCACAATCGTCAAAACTGCCCGCATCCAACATTTGTGTGGTTAGGGTAGCCTGATTGTTTGAGTTTAAATTTAGGGTCAGTGGCTGGCACAATGCTGTGGGGGGAATGGTATCGCCAACGGTAATAATAAAGGTGTAGGTGCTGGTATTGTTTGCCTGTTGGTTGTCGTTTACCGTGATGGTAATGGTAGTGCTTCCGGTTTGTCCGGGAACGGGGGTTACCGTTAAGGTTCGGTTGGAACCGGCTCCGCCAAACACCATATTTGCTGCCGGCACCAAAACAAGATTGGAAGAACTGCCCGACAATGTTAAGGAAGCGGGGGCCTGCTCCGGGTCTTGAACCGTAAAGGCAAACTGCAAGACCCCTGAATTGATGCATACAAAAGTATCAATCGGGGGGTTGGGAATTATGGGTGCTGTGTTAATTACATCGCCCCGAATGTTGAACCGAAACGGATTTATGGGATTGCATACACTGTAGGAATCCGAATGCGCAATGAACACCTGACCGTTTACCAATCCAAACTGGGTTGGATTAAATTGCAATTGAAATGAAACGGAGTCTCCCGCCGGTACCACCGTTGAATTGGGTTGAGAAAAGACGGAAAATCCGTTGCCGGTAACCGTTACCGGAGGATTCCCCGTCAAGTTCAAGGGACTCTCGCCGGTATTCACAATCCAAAATGTTTTCAACACAGGATTGCCTATGGTGGTTTGCCCAAAATCGGTATTGTCGGCCAAATTGGGTACATTCACAATCGGAGGAATGTTGATTGAGTTTCCATGAACCTCTATTCGGGCAACACTGACCACCGCAATATCGTCAATTGCCCAACCCCTGTCGTTGGCCGCTTCATCGCTGTGAAAGGTAAACCGAATCTTGCAATTGGGTAGGTTATCAAAGGCAGAAACATCAACCAATACGCGGGTCCAAACGGTTCTAAAGTTAAACCAGGCAGGATGCAATAAAAAATAATAGGGTGTTGATGAGGGGTTCAAACTCATATTGCCATCGTAGGCCATGGTTGGACAAATTTGCTGATTCAGCAAAATCCAGCTTGCACCTCCGTTTGTACTCCACTCAATGTATCCTCCATCCCAGTTTCCGGTTTCAGAACGAAGCTGCATAAAGAATTCCAGCCGTGTGTCGTCAAATCCGGTTAAATTTATGGAGGGCGACTCCAGTTGGTACAGAATATAGTGCTGTGAGCCAGCCTGTATGTAAAAATTATTTCCTTCCGTGTAGAAAACCCCGCCACCGGGGCCGGGGGTGTAATCGTTGATTGGAACGATAGGAACCACCGCCTGAAAATTATACCCCGTTTGATTGGAAGGATAGCGTCGCCCCGTATTAATCCAGCCGCCAAGAACATCGCAATTGGTTGAAAATACGGCAGTTTGCCCTAGAACCTGCGAGGCCAGGGGAATCAAAAACATCAACAACCAAAAAAATGTTTTCTTTTTAAACACGATTAGTAAAAGTAAGCTATTTGGTTGAATAGACACACAATCCCACCTTATTGTTGCACATGAAAGTAGTTATGGTAATGCAAAAGCCCTTGAAAATTAAACTCAAGCAAATACAATCCGCCGGGCAAATCAGGCTTCAATACCAAAGGAAGCCCACAGGAAAGGTTTTTCAGTATTTGGATTTGCCGGCCTTTGGAATCTAAAACGCGCAATTGGTTTGGGGGGCTACTGCACATCAATACAGGAAAGGAACCCGGATTGGGAAAAAGCAGGCCACCTTGTACCTGAAAGGGGTTAAACTCCATTGGCTTCACCATTGGCAGCATATTTGCTTCAGGGTCCGGAACTACATCCAACGGAACGAAATCAAATTCCAAAAGGCTGTCCATTTCATTTTTTTCAAGCATAAACTCTATCCGTTTTTCGGTTGAACCGTTTCTAAACGAAAGCGATATCCAACAAGGGGTGGCGTTTAAGTTGGGTTGGTTGGAGTTTTGTTTAATTTGCAGCAGCACAGTCCTTGGGCTTAGGCATTGGGTTTGAATTTCAAGGGAAGGCAGTCCGGGGCTAAATATCCATCCTTCAAAAAAATCACCCAAATCCAATCCTGAAACGGCTTCCATGCTTTGCCTGAAATCCTGCGTACGGCTGAATTTCCATTTCAAATCCGCTCTATTCAGGTAATGCTTCAATCCGTCAATAAACACCGAATCGCCAAGCCACAACCTCAATTGATGCAAAACCAGAGCGGCCTTTTTATAGGTCCACCGCGAAGAAAAAATCCGGGCCACATTCAAAGAGTCTTCCACAAAAACAGTTCCTTCATCGGGCAGTTCCCAAACCGCCGCCCGTTGAGATTGCTTCCAGGCAAGCCATCCGGGTTCATTTAATTTTTCAATACCCATGCCCGACAAATAGGTTGCAAAACCTTCGTTCAGCCAAATGTCTGACCAGCTTCTGCAGGTAATCATATTTCCAAACCAGTGATGTACCAGTTCGTGCAAGGTCAGTTCAAGACCAAAACCGCCCATAAAACTAATGGTGGGATGCTCCATGCCCCCGCCCCTTGAAAACTGTGCATGGCCGTACTTTTCGTCTGCATAGGGGTAGGGGCCAAGCCAGGAGCAAAAAAGGTCTAAGGCATCTTTCACCATTTCGCTTTGAGCCTGGGCATCTGCATTTCCTTCCGGAAATCGGTACACCGAAAACAAAATGGTATCGGAACAGGCAGGAATAGATGTGGAACTGGTATCGTAATTCGTAATTGCAAAGGCGACCAAATAAGCAGGAATGGGATGACGGTGTTTCCAAACCGATTTTCCCGGACCGGATTCCATCAATATTCCCGGTGCTGCTACCTGAAAAAGGGAATCGCAAAAAAATTCCATTTCCAACGAATCGACCTTGTCTGACAAGGTGTTTTTGGTTGGCCACCAATCTTTTGCTGCAAAGGGCTGGGACAAAGTCCATGCCTCGGCCACGCCCTGGCGTTTGCCGGCATAAAATCCGCCCAATCCATTTCCCTGAACCGGTTTTCCATGGTAAAAAACAACGGAAACATAGGCTTGCCCCGAGAGCAGCGGCGAAAAAATACGGAGTTCATCTCCGGGCAATTGTGCAAAAGAAACTGGGTTTGCATTAAGCCAAACGCTGTCCACCTGCATAGAAATTGAAAAGTCAAAAGAAAGGTAATTTTCATCGGCTTGGGCCAAAAAATGGGTTTCAACCTGCCCTTGAATTGAGGCAGAGTCCGGGTTTATGGCCAATTTAAAGTTCCAAAATTTCAGGTCGGTGCTTGCGGTGGCTACCGAGGATTGACTTGGCAGCAGGCTTGGCAGCAGCAAAAGCAGGCAGCCAAACATAAAATTTGCATTGATAAAATCGGGACGCATACTTCAAACCTATCGAAAAAAAGGGAAAATTCCGGAGGCAACTGAGCAATAAATTGGTTTGAAAGGAATGGAGGGATGATATTGATGATGGGTTTTTTAGGGCGGCAGCCGGGCTTTCGTAGGTTGTCCGCGGCGGCCGGGCGGGGTGGCAGCGGGCTGCGGTGGCTCCTGAAGTCGCCTCCTCGCCTTGCGCCACCGACCGCCGTCCGCCTTGCGGGCAACCTTACTCAATCCCTGCCGCGGGCCGCCTGGATGCTTGAACCGCATTACAGGATTTTCAACCGAAGTTCAAGATTGAAAAAGCAATCAAAACATGGTCAAAACATTGTTGAAAAGTTTTTTGGACTTTTTTTGTCCATCACTTTTTTTGTCCTTAAATTTGGACATATTTTGACCAGTATGTCAAAAATCAAGTACACAAAATCATTTGGAGAACATCTTAGGCATCTTAGGGAGGAAGCTGGCCTTACCTTAAAATTTGTCTCGGAACAAATTACTATTGACACTTCGCTGCTTGCAAAGATTGAACGAAATGAAAGACAGCCGACAAGGCAAATGATAAATCAAGTTGCAGACTTTTTTAAAGTTGATGTAAACGAATTGCGTAATCATTTTTTGAGCGATGTAATTGCCTTCAAAATTCTTGAGGAAAAAGCGGATTTAAATATCTTAAAAGTGGCTGAGGAAAAAGTAAAATACCTAAAATCAGTTCAAAATGGAAAATGAAATAAAAGCCATAGAATTATTTACTGGAATTGGAGGCTTCCGTCTTGGACTAGAGGGGTGGAACGGAAAATCTGCCCCATCAGGTTACAATAAATCGCTAAAATCACCCTATAGAATAGTTTGGAGTAACCAATGGGGACCGGCGCCAAAAACTCAATTATGAACACATCAAAAGACTTAGTCGAAACCTTGCAAAGTTTCATTTCAAAAAATGGAATACAAGAAAGTATCCATCCATTTTTTAAAAGGGATGATTTTACGCTTTACAACGGAGACAGTTTAGAAATTATGTCAAGGCTGCCTGATAATTGTATAGATATGATTTTTGCAGACCCTCCTTATATGTTGTCTAATGATGGCTTTTCCTGTCAAAACGGGAAAATGGTAAGTGTGAACAAAGGAAAATGGGATAAAAGTAAAGGCTTTAAAAATGATTTACAGTTTCACGAAGCTTGGCTAAAGCAATGCCACAGAATATTAAAACCAGAGGGTACTTCGTGGGTAAGTGGAACTTATCATTCTATTTATCAATGTGGTTATTTAATTCAAAAATTAGTATATCATATTCTGAATGATATTGTTTGGTTTAAGCCAAATGCAGCACCTAATTTAAGTTGTAGGTTTTTTACTGCAAGTCACGAAACTTTAATTTGGGCAAGAAAGGATAAGAAAGCAAAACATATTTTTAATCACTAGTGTCCGATAAAAATACAAATCAATCATTTTCCAGTCTGAAAGCCTTGATTTTACTAGTGTGAAAGTCTCGATTTCAAAAGTAAGCCCCATATTTTATGAACTGTTAAATTTCAGTTGAAGTTGGGCACTTTGTTCTATAATCCAGTCTTTCTCTGGGTTTTCGAGGAATTTGGTCAAATGAATGTAGTTGAAAAGTGGAGCCTACAGAAGCTAGCGAGGTTCGAGAAAGCCCATTTGCGCTTGATTTTCTTTTGTATTACGGTGATTAATAGATTGACAATGAGTGCACACCAGATTTGTATTTTGATGGCGTTTTCGTTGTCTCCCAGGAAAAACTTTAGGGGGAAGTTCTGCTTGAGCTGTTTGAATAGGAGTTCTATTTGCCATCGTTTCTTGTAAATCAAAGCAATATGGCCCGCGTTCATTCCGTGCAGGTTGGTAATAAACTCAAAACATCGCTTGTTTTCATCGTCCCAGTAAGCGACTTTTCTGAGTTCAATAGTCTTAAGATAGGCACCGTTTTCTTTGACGTCAACACGTATCAAAGACATGTTGGAAGCAGAAAAAGTTTGGGCAAAGACAAAAGAGATTGTTTCCAAAGATCAAATTGTAAAAGAAGTAAAAAACCAAAGACGTTACACAAACTTTCCAAACAAATCATTTAATACAGTTTCACACGTTAGACCACATCCCTCTAGTGCTGAAGATACTTATCCTTTACCCATAAAAGACAAATTGACGGAAGCTGAAGTATATTCAAAGCATTGTTTTTGGCTTAATAATGCCTATGTAAGAGATGAAATTTATCTTAAATAGCCAACGCTTTCGGTGGCACCTTTGTATTTTTTTCAAAATTACAGACCAACCCAAAAATCCAAAAAAGCAGATGTCCAATAAGCATCAAGACTCACAAAATGCAATGAATTCAACGTTATAAAAAGTAGGTGCAAAGTACTCTGTTCGATTTTCCACAACAGCGGGTTCAATGTTCAATTTAACATTCCTCCGATGGGTTTCGGAATGGAACGCATAAACCCCGCAAAACTCGGTTTTTTTGCCGAATACCAAGAAAAAGGCCGGCCTAATTGCAGGTCTGCAGCTTTGCTTTGCCTTTTTCTGCATAGAAATCAATTTCAAAACCGAATTTTTGGCCTTGCTGCAGGGCTTACCTTGACAAGTGTTCGGAGTTTTTTCCGTTTTTATACGTTTATTATCCGTTTAACAAACGGATAATAGGGACTACCTTTCTCAACTTTGCTCTGTACTAAACTTTGAAACATGAACAACATTAAAAATTCAGTTCGACTATTAGGCAACCTTGGAATGGATCCGGAAGTAAAAACCCTGGACAACGGAGGAACCCTGGTCAAGTTCAGAATGGCCACCTCAGACACCTATACCACCGCTTCCGGAGAAACCAAAGAGAATGTACAATGGCATTCCATTGTTATGTTCGGAAAGGTTGCCGAGATTGCCGGTGTAAAGTTGAAACTTAAAAAGGGCGATGCCGTGGCCATTGAAGGACAACTGCGTTATTCAAACTACACCGACAGTCAGGGTGATAGCCGCTGGTACACCGATATTCTGGCGCGGGAAATCTTGTTGACCAATAAAAAAATTCAGCCGGTGGAACAGCCCATGGAAATTCCGGACGAATTGCTGGTAGAACAAGAAAGCAATACTAAAAAGTAGGTTAGGGTGGGGGACTAAAAGAAGCGCCCCGTTGCTATATGCGCGGGGCCTTCTTCCCTTTTTTCCAATTACCCTGCACATCCGGGCTGGGCAATGGTTGATATGGCAAATGGATATTCAATTGTTCGGGTGTGCATGGTCTTTGGGAGGAAAATCGGTTTGACCAACCGAAAAAAAAGGGGTTGCGAAAGCAACCCCTTTTAATTTTTAATGTTTTCTTTTAATGTGTCTCTTCAGCAGCAGCTACAGGCTCTTCCGCAGGTGCATTGGCCGTGAAGTTCAAAGTGAAATCAATGTTGTCGTTGATTACATTGTCGCCCAAACCTTCAAAGAAAGAACCGCTACCATACTTAATGCCCCAATCTGTACGATTGATGGCAAATGCGGCCATCATATTCAACATTCCATTGTTGATGCTTACTTTGGCAGGGAAGGTAATGTTGCGTGTTTGACCTTTGATGGTTAAATCACCGGAAATGCTGTGTGTGTTTCCCATTGAATCTGTTGCAACAGCTGCATTTGAAATAACAAAAGTGGCTGTTTTAAAAGAATCAACATTAAAGAATTCGGCAGATTTAAGGTGACCTACCAATTTTGAATTTGTCTCAGCGTCTGTTAAATCGGTATTTGAAATGGTGTTCATGTCAACGGTAAAGCTGCCTGCAACTACATTTCCATTGGCTACTTCAAACCTGCCTTCGGCCAAAGAAATAAATCCGGAATGAGAGCTACCTGTCAATTTTGAACCGGTCCAACCCAATTTGGCTGAAGCCACATCAACAGAATAAACCTTGGCTGTAGAATCGCTGACAGCGGCACCCTGAGCCTCATTGGAATTAGCACCTGAACCGCAAGCAAAAAAGCCCCCTGCAGAAAGGGCAAGGAAAGAGAAAAGATGTATTGATTTCATGTTTAAAAAATTTGCCCAAAGGTATGGATAGTTCCATTTAAAACGAATCCGGCTAAGCCATTTGGCTTCCATTTTTTTTAAAATATGTTAATAAGGAACAGCAACCTTAGGGAAGGGGAAGCGAAAAGGCTACGCCAAATTGAAACGAAAGCGAATTGAAGGGAGCACTTGCATTTTGTGTGTTGTAAACGCCTGTGGCAGGGGGAAGGAACGAATTTTGACCGCTTACCAGTTCTTGGGTTGTTCCAAGTTTGATATCGGCGGCTAAATACTGCAGCGTAGCCATTCCTTGAATGCATCGGTGAAAGAAGTAGCGCAAATCCAACCCGGCAGAAATGGCAGGACTTGGTTTTGATGTGCGAACAAACGAAAGTTGAACCGGGGTACCGGATAATAATCCTTCAATTTGGTTAACAGGGGCCTCAGTGAAAACAAAGCCCATGGAAAGGTTCAGGTTTCCCATAAACCGTCCTCGATGCAAATAATAAGAAGGTCCCAGCAAAAGGGAGTGGTGAATCCAATCTGTTTGACGCACCGGGCCATTGGCTAAAAAGCCAACCGCTTCAAGCTGGTCGGACAATTTTTGCCTTAGCCCACCATTGTTGTATGGGTTGATGCTTCGAAGTCCGTTTACAGACAACCCCCAAGCGTTGTAAAGGCGAAAATACCCTGAAAAAGAAAATTGAAGGCCGGCGGTTGCAAAGCCCGAATTTGGATTTTGATTGTCGGTTTCGGCGTAAGCACCTACAGGCAAACTGATTCCTGACTGAACACTCCAAAAATGCGGAGACAAGCAATCAAAATCTTTGGAATGTAAGAAAGGATTTCCTGCTGAATAGAGCGGCCAAATCTGTTCCCGAATGGTACCGGCATAGCCGATGCTGTGCACTTTAGAAAGCCGAATGGTTTCAGCTTTTTTTCCCAATTGCTTTGCGAAATCTACTGAAAATCTTCTTCGTAAAAGCACTTTTCCGGTTTGAATTTGTCCGTTGCGCAATATCAGTGTATCCAAAAAAAACGGAGTGGCTTGCATTGGTGATTGAATTCGCCCGATTTTCTTTTGGTTTTCGTCGGGCAAAAAGAAATGCTGTTCCAGACCATTGGCATATTGAATTTGCTGCAAGGCTATGATGGGCAGTGCACTCAGGGAATCCGGGGGCACATCGGGATGCCGAAAGGTGATGGCATCTTTGGTGATGCCTAAAATTTGAACGTTTAATTTTTCACCGGACCTAAGTAAAATTAAATCTTGAGCGGTTAGTTGGCAAAAGGCAATCAACCAAAGGCAAATTCCATAAATGGGAAGGCAGTTCTTTTTATTTTTTGGAAAGGGCATAAGGTTTTAACCAGTAAGACAAAAGCCAAAGCGAACCCAGTCCCAAAGCCACCATATAGACTCCTTCGGCCATCCAAATAATGTCGATTCGATGTGGTGAAATATAGTATATGGCAGCCAGGGTATATACCAAATATACAGTAACCGCTGCAAGTTCTAAAAACAAGGCCTGTTTGGTTTTGCCCATGCCCGACAATCCATTAAAAAAGGTTTGGCAAACCGAAAACAAAACCAGGCCCAAAAACAATACCGGGAAGGTGGATGGAGCCATGGATAAAAGTTCCGGGTCTTGGCTAAACAGACGGGCAATTTCCTCGCCAAAGACAAACAAGGTAGAACCAATGATGCTGGAACATAAAAAAGCCAATAGGGCCGCTGATTTTAACAAAGGCCAAATTTCCACTTGCTTTTTTTCGCCCCAAAATTGTCCGGTCAGCGAATTGGCAGCCGCTCCAATGCCCAAACCAACCATCATGTAAGGTCCATAAATGCTGCGCATGATTACACTCCATTGAAAGTTCTGAAGGCCTGTTTTTTCGACAAGGGTAAAAAAGGCAAACCAAGAAACCATGGAAACCAGGTTTTGCAAAATCAAAGGGCCTGAGGTCAGGGATAATTTATGCAATAGAGGTTTTAAACTCAGCCATTGGGGCTTAGTCATATGAAAGTAAGCGTTTTTTTGCCGAAATGCCACAACGATGAATGCCAAGAAACCCAGCAATTCAGCTAAAATGGTGGCGTAGGCAGCGCCTTGCATTCCTAGGGCAGGAAATCCGAAATTGCCGAAGATGAGCAGGTAATCAAAAAGAATATTTAATGCAGCAGCACCAAAATAGATAAGCCCAATGGGTTTAGAGTTTTCGGTTCCTACCAGCAAGGCATAAAAAGTCAGCATTGGAAAATGCCAAAGACTACCCCAAACCCGAACATTCAGAAAATCCATGGTATGATTAACCAGATTGCTGTTTGACAGCATGAGGGAAAGGACGGATTCTCCAAAACCAAAAACAAGTCCGCAAAAAATCAAACTGTACGAAAAAACACCTACGATGCCCAAAAGGAAAAATTGCGGAATATCCTTATAATGTTTTGCACCAAAGGCCTGAGCAATTTGAATTTGAAGGCCCATGGAAAAGCCATAGGCTACAATAAAGGCGACCAAATAGAACAAGGAACCGTAGCCCGCTGCGCTTTGTTCTAAAGGTCCTACCTGACCTAAAAAGGCAGTATCTGCCACCCCAACCAGGGTGTTGGAGAGCAAACCCGCGAAAATGGGGAATGCCAATTTTGAAACCCGGATTAGGTAATTCATTTTCAATGGGCAATGTATAAAAGTAGTCCTTTCAGGTACGAGGTTTCTTGATGAAAAAGATTGGTAGGATGGTCGGCGGGTTGTTCTAATTTTTGAAGGATTTGAACCGAGACTTGGGCATCCAGGGCAGCGGCAAAAACGGCCTGTCGAAACATGAGTTCATCCACCACGGCCGAGCAAGAAAAGGTCATCAGAAATCCCGGTTTTATTAGGGCGTTCATACCTAATGCATTTAGGCGGCGGTAGGCTTGAATGGCTTTATGCCTTGATTTGATGCCTTTAGCGAAAGCGGGAGGATCCAGCACAATCAAGTTGAAATCGGCACTCCGATGCTTTAAGAAGTCCATAACATCGGCACAAATTGCCCGGTGGTTTGCTTCGGGGAAATTCAGCCTGACATTGGCGGTTGTAGCCTCAATGGCTCGGTCAGAAATATCTACCGAAACCACCTGTGAAGCCCCACCCTGAAGGGCAGAAAGACTAAATCCGCCCTCGTAGCAAAAGCAATTTAGGACGTTTTTGTTCATGGATATTTTGGCAAGCAATGCTCTGTTTTCGCGTTGGTCTAAAAAAAGCCCCGTTTTTTGACCTTTTACCCAATCCACGTTCATTTTCAACCCGTTTTCTTGAATTTCGGCACTTGATTTTTCACCACAAATCCATACTCCTTTTGCTGAATCCTTTAAGTAGGGTTGCCTCCAAAATAGGGTGTCGGGATTTAGCAGTTCTTGGATGGCGTTGGCAATTTCTTTTTGGTACAAATCAATGCCTTCATGGTGGGCTTGAACAACCAAATGACCGTTGTAGGAGTCAATAACAAGGCCGGGTAGGCCATCTCCTTCCCCATGAAACAGCCGAAAGGCGTTGGTATTTTGAAGTAAGTTTGAAAGCAGTTGATTGCGGAGTTGTATGCTATTATCTAAAATTTCCTTGAACAGCTGAACGGTGGGCTCGCGTTTTTCAAAGGCAACGGTTCGGACAGCAATGGAACCGGGATTAAAAAATCCGGAAGCGATAATTTTTCCATTGGCCTCGAGGTAAATCCATTCGCCGGGTTTTAAGCCTTCGGGTATTTTTTTAATTGCTCCGGAAAAAACCCAATGGTGTTTACGTTGAATGGAAGCAACCTTAGAAGGGTGAAGGGGAAGCTCAGGGTGGTTATTAGGCATGGCTTTTTCCGGAGGGAGAACGAAGGTAGCAAAAACGCCGGGTTTGGGATTTTGGCCTTGTTTTCTTGGATGGGGGATGCGGTTAGGAGAAAAAACTGCATGAATCTGTGTACCTTTGGCAAAATATATGAGCATGTCCGGAAACTATACCATAACAACCCATGAGAAGGTTTTTCAGGTGGAAGGTTCTTCCGAAGAGGGTTGGAAAGCAACCGGATTTCCCGGTACAATAAGGGTTGAAGGGGATTCTTTTCATGGGTTTTATGTAGAATTAAAAGGGGAACGTGTTCGGGTTTCGGTCATAGAGGTGGATTTTCGATTAAGGACAGTGGTGTTATTGATACAACATCATCGCGTTGAATTGAGGGTGCAAGATGAACAAGACTTGCAATTGTTGGCCTTGGGTTTGCCGGATCCGGCCGGGAAAAAAGCCGGCGATTTAAAGTCGCCCATGCCCGGATTGGTATTGTCTATTCCGGTTAAATCCGGAGATTTGGTTCGGAAGGGCGAACCACTGCTTATTTTAGAGGCCATGAAAATGGAAAATGTTTTAAAAGCACCGGCGGATTTGTTGGTGTCTGAAATAAAAGTGGTTCAAGGTCAGGCGGTAGAGAAAAACCAACCTTTAATCCTTTTTGGATGAAATTGATTTCGCATTGGCAAGCACCTTCGAACATTGCCATAGTAAAATATTGGGGCAAATACGGAATACAGCTTCCCTGCAATTCCTCTATTTCGATGAGTCTTGAGGCCGCTCGAACCCGAACCAAAGTTGAGGCATTGCCTTTGGAGGGTGGGGCGACAGAAGTGAAATTTTACTTGGATTCAGAACGAAAGGAGGGCTTTGAGAATAAAATTTGGGCCTTGTTGCAATTGTTGGGGGACGATTGCCGCTTTTGGAAACAACATTCCTTGCGCATTTCATCTTCAAATACCTTTCCCCATTCTGCCGGCATAGCTAGTTCTGCCTCGGGAATGGCGGCCTTGGCGCTTTGTTTGCTTGATATAGAACTTAGGTTTCGGGGGCAAGAGCGGTCGCCCGATTTTTTTCAAATGGCATCGCGTTGGGCACGATTGGGAAGTGGAAGTGCATGCCGTTCTTTGTACGGAGGCTTTGTTAGTTGGGGGCAGGCAGAGGGATTAAAGAGCACATTGCAGGAGGGAGCGCCCCTGGCATTTGAGGTTCATTCTGTTTTTAAGGGAATGAAAGATACGGTATTGCTGGTGGATCAGGCGGAGAAAAAGGTGAGCAGCACAGTAGGGCATGGATTAATGGCAAATCACTGGTTTTCAGAACAAAGATTTCTTCAGGCCGAAACCCATATTCAGCGGCTTTTGGCTGTTTTAAAAGAAGGTGATACAGAAGGGTTCGTTGAATTAACCGAGGCAGAGGCCTTGACTTTGCATGCAATGATGATGACCTCTTCCTCAAATTATTTATTGATGAGGCCCAACACCATTGCTGTGATTGAGGAAATTAGAACTTTCCGTAAACAAACCGGCTTGCCCGTTTGTTTCACCCTCGATGCAGGACCTAATGTGCATCTGCTTTATTCGGCTTCGATTGAAAACAGAGTGAAAGAGTTGGTATCGCATTTAACCCTTCAGTATTGTCAGGGCAAAAACCTGGAAGACTGTATGGGGACAGGTCCTGAAGAACTAAATACAACAGAATGAGCGAACAGCTGCCTGATTTTAATTCAAAAATTTTGTTGTTTGGCGAATATGGAGTCATACACAATGCCATGGCATTGAGCATACCTTTTGAAGAATTTGCCGGGAGATTGACATTTGAACCCAGGTTTTTGAATGAAGCAGAGTCAAAAAAATCCAATCAGAGTTTAAAGAAGTATGCTGCTCATTTGGCTGAATTGATTGAGCTTCAGAAACTTCCATTTGTTTTGGATGTTGAAGCTTTTGAGCGTGAAATTGAGGCCGGATTGGTTTTTGATTCATCCATTCCTCAGGGTTTTGGAGTGGGCAGTTCCGGGGCTTTGGTTGCGGCGGTGTACGATCGTTATGCTTTAGAGAAAATTTCGAATACAGAGGTATTGTCGGGAAAAGATACGGTTAGATTAAAGGATAGTTTGGCCAGGATGGAAAGTTATTTTCATGGAAAGAGCAGTGGCATGGATCCTTTGATTTGTTATTTGCGGCAACCCATGTTGATTGAATCAAAGGACAGCATAAACCGGGTGGGCTTGCCTGAAAGTAAAATGACAGGGAAATCGGGTATTTTTTTACTCAATACAGGCAAACCCGGAAATACCCAACCCTTGGTAAATCTATTTTTAGATAAGTGCAAAGAGGAGGGTTTTTTGGCAGTGGTAAAGCAAGAAATTATTCCATTCAGCGATAATTGCATAAAAGCATTTTTAAAGGGGGAGGCCCAGGAGATGTTTGAAAATCTTAAAGAATTGTCGGCATTGGCCTTGAGTTACTTAAACCCCATGATTCCCAGAAGATTTCAAAAGGTATGGAAAAGAGGTTTAGACACCCAATCGTATTATTTAAAATTGTGTGGCAGTGGTGGGGGTGGATACTTGTTGGGTTTTGCGGAAGATTTGGATAAAGCTCAGGCAGAATTGCATGAGCACGAATTAAAAATCATACATCGGTTTTAATTTTTGAAATTCCGGTTGCCCTATTGCTTGTTGGGCGAGAAAAGAGAGGGGGATTAAGGGGGCGTGCAAATGGGCAGAAAGGAATAAGCGGCAGTTTTGTGCAGGTGAAGGTGGAATTTAAGGGTATTGCGGTAGGGATTGAAGCAACTAGCCCGCCAAGCCCAAAGGGGAAGGCAAAGCCGGGCAAAAAGAGCGACTTTAGGAGCTACTTTTTGCCCAGCTTTGCCCCCCTTTGGGCTGCGGACTAGTGCTGAAAGCCCGTGACCGCCCAAAAGCCAAATTAATTTTCAGTGAAATTGAGGTCTTTGCCGAAAGAATCCTGCAAATAGAGGGTAGAAACGATGGCTATTCCGATGCAAATAAGGCCGACAATGCAGGCGCTGCCGATGGTTCCGAGCAGGGGTAAATCGGCCAGAAATTTGAAGAGCAAGGTAATTGGGACAAGGGCTCCACGCACGAAATTGGGAACGGTATTGGCCACAGTGGAACGGATGTTGGTGCCGAATTGTTCGGCTGAAACTGTAACGAACAAAGCCCAATAGCCGGTACTGACGCCGAGCAGCAAGCTAATTCCGTAGATGAAATTCAGGTGCTGGGCGAATGAACCGCTGAGGTACAGAGCCGACATGAGTGCAGAGAAAATAAGGTAAGCAAGCACTATTTTAAGCCTGGTTTTGAACCATTGAGAGAGTAAACCGGCCAATAAATCGCCCAGGGACAGACCGATGTAAACGAACATGATGGCCTTACCAACCTGGATGGAGTTGGGAAAATGCAGTGCTTTTGAAAAATGGGAATCGATGAGAGCGATTAAAACGCCGACCACATACCAAACGGGCAAACCCATGCCAATGCAGGCCAAATACTTAAGCAGTCTGGATTTTGACTGAAAGAGCAGGAAAAAATTACCCCGGTTTTTTTGGTGTTTAATGGAGTTAAACAACGTGCTTTCCATGGTACCGATGCGTAGGGCGAGCAGGGTTAAACCCATGATACCGCCGACCCAATAGGCGGATTTCCAGCTGCTGAAGCTTTCGGCCACCAGGTAGGCGAAAACGGCACCAAGGGCTCCGAAAGTAACCATAATCATGGTGCCGTATCCGCGTTTGTTTTTATGCATGACTTCGCTAATGAGGGTAATTCCGGCACCGAGTTCGCCGGCCAGGCCCAGGCCGGCCAGGAAACGAACGGCGGCGTAAGAGGGAATGTTCCAAACATAGGCATTGGCAATGTTGGCCAAACTGTATAAAAGAATGCTGCCAAACAGGGTTTTTAGTCGGCCAAGTTTGTCGCCCAACACTCCCCAAATTAATCCACCGACCAACATGCCGGACATTTGCCAATTGAAAAGCCCAATTTTATGCGATTTTCGGAGCAGTTCATCGGTGATACCAAGGTCGATGAGGCTGGCTTCTTTTACCACCTGAAAAAGAATAAGGTCGTATATATCGACAAAATATCCGAGGGAAGCAACCAAAATAAGCAACCAGGTTTGGGATTTTTGAGAGGCCATTTGGAATGGTATTGGGGGTTAAATGTAAGTTTAATTCATGCTGCATGGCTGAAGCATAGGGGGGTAAAATTAAAAAAGTATGCATAGGAAGCAGAAGAAATTGAAAGGCAAGTTGAAACCACTGTTTTGGAAAAAATCAGATTGGGTTGGCATAATATCAAATTCAGATGGGTTGGGGTTGTATCTTTGAGCATGAAAAAGACCGAAGCAAGCGGAATTGGGTTGGCCGTTATTATGGGAATTTTGTTGTTGCTGCCGCAATTGATTGTTGAGGTAGAACACAGGAGGCCGACGAAGCCTGCAGGACAGCCAATGAATCCGGGTTGGTTGAGTCAGTGGCGGGAAATGCGAGGATTTACAGGCGGCATGGAAGATATTGAAAAAATACGGTTGGCACGGCAGAGTGCCATGGAAGCCAGAACAGCAAAGGCGGGGGGTATTTTAGAAAATACAACGGAATTGGGTCCGGGGAATGTAGGGGGAAGGACGCGGGCATTTTGCATAGATATTCGGGATAGTTCCAGGTATTTGGCTGCGGGGATCAGTGGAGGTATTTGGGAAAGCAACAGTTCCGGATTTTCCTGGAGTCCGGTGCAGGATGATGCTTCGAATTTATCTGTAACGGGATTGGCACAGGATCCATTTAATCCGGACCATTGGGTGTACTGTTCCGGCGAGCCTGCCGGCAATTCGGCGGGGATACCGGGAGCGGGCATTTTTGAGAGCTGGGACGATGCACAGACTTTTCAACTTATTCCGGGAACCGGAGCCTCGCCTTTTTTGTATGCCTGGCGTATTGTTTTTTCTGTGGTTGATTCAGGTACATTTTATGTGGCAACGGCTTCGGGGGGATTATGGAGAACCACAAATCAGGGACAGCAGTTTGAGCAGGTTTTTGGCAATTCAAACGTAACCGATTTGCAGGTATTGCCTTCGGGCACTGTTTGCATTGGGGTACATGGGCAGGGTGTTTATCGGTCTTACACCGGAAACTCCGGAAGTTTTGTATCGAGTTCAACCGGATTGCCGGCCAATTTTAACCGTATTGAATTGGCTGTTGCAGCTTCAGACAGTTCGACCTGGTACGCCATTTTGGAGAATACCAATGGGGATGACGTGTTGGGGGTTTACCGGACTACGGATGCGGGTGGAAACTGGACGTACAGAGGGAATCCCTCGGGTTTTGGAATAGGCTTTTATTTTCCGTGGTATTGTTTGGCCTTAGAGGTAGATCCTCAAAATCCGATGAAGCTACTGGTAGGTTCGGTAGGTTCAGGATTTAGCACCGATGGGGGAATAAGCTGGGATGAATTGCCCGACAGCCATGCAGATTACCATGGTTTTACCTTTTTGCCGGGGCAGAACAATGTTTTTGTGGCCTACAATGATGGAGGATTGTATAGATACACCTTTCAGCAAGTGAATACGGCTTATGTGCAATCCTTGAATGCAGGGTATCGGATTACCCAGTTTTACGCAGGAACCTATTGGCCTATGGGGCAAACCTACATAGGCGGTACGCAAGACAACGGAACGCACCAAGGACAGCAGTTGATTGGCGGAACCAAAAAGTTGTTCGGGGGTGATGGAGGTTTTGCCTTTAAGCATCAGCAATTGAATAATGTGGGTTACGTTTCCTGGCAAAATGGTCATTTGCTGCGGTCGGATAACATTCACGAGCAATTTCCGGATTTCGAGTACATATTGAATGGTTTGGATTCGGATTTTGACGATAATGTGGACGAAAATACCTGGTTTATTTCTCCTTTTGAAGGAAATCCGTTGGATGGGGATCAGTTGTATTTTGTAACCCGTTTTCGGGCCTGGATGAGCATAAGCCGAGGTTCGTTGTGGTTTCCGATTACTGCTCCCATTGCGAATTTATATGCCATTGGAATTACCAATGAATTGTATCCTTCTGTTTATTTTGGTGGGACGGGAAAATTTTATCGGGTATTGGATGCCTTTGGTTCGGTAGCGGGCGACGAGGATAATCTTTCCGGAACCATACCCGGCAGTATGGCAGGGAAATTCATGAGTTGCATCAAGGCATCGCCGGTGGATACCCATACCTTATTCCTAGGATTTAGCACTTATGGTTCAGGCCCAATGATGTGGAAGGTAACACAGGCCAATTCAAGTCCGGTGTGGACCAATATTACGGGGGATTTTCCGGTGGGATTGCCGGTGAACAGCATAGAGGTAAGCCCGTGGACAGAGCAGGTTTTGTTTGCGGCAACCGATTATGGATTGTATTACACTCTTGATGGAGGGCAGCATTGGCTGGCAGAAAATCAGATACCTATGGTTAGTATCCACCAGCTTCGGATGCGCAGTGATGGGCGTTTGTTTGTTTTTTCGCATGGTCGGGGGATTTTCTCAGGAACCATAGAGGCACCCGCTTCAAGTATTTCAGAAGCAAAGGTTCAAATAAAATGTTGGCCCAATCCTGCACATCAACAATTGTGGGTTGATGGGGTAGTGTCCGGCAGTGCATTTGAGATAGTAAACATGAAAGGGCAGCGAATTCAATCGGGAAAAATGAAATCCATTCCGGGGTGCATACCTTTGGAAGGTTTGCCTGCAGGGCGTTATTTGATTCGGTGGTTGGATTCGGAAACGAGGTCGAGTTCTCTTTCCTTTATAAAACAACAACAGTAAGGGTGTTGCCGGTACTGATTCATGGTTTAAATGAATCTTCGCTGATGTGGCAGGGATGGAAGGGCAATGAAGTTTTCAGGAATGCCTTTTGTCCTGATTTGCCTGGATTTGCAGGCAATCGGGAGTTGCCGGAATTTGAAATCAGTATGGCCGGATATGCAGAATGGCTGAATTTTCAACTGTTGAAATTTGAGGGACCATTCTTGCTGGTTGGTCATAGCATGGGTGGGTATTTGGCGTTGGAGTACTTAAGCCGGTATGCTGTACAGGTAAAGGGAATTGTATTGGTAAATTCGTATGCGTCGGCCGATACAGAACAGCGAAAGAGGAACAGAGAGCAGGCCATAGCCTTGTTGGGAAAAAATCCGGAGGCCTATTTTCGGATGTTTTTAGCATCGTTGTTTGAGCCGGAGCCCGAATGGCTAAAAAGGCCGGAAGGAAAGTTGATGTGCAGGCAAATGGAAGGGTTAAATCCAGAGTTTATACAACGTTTCCTAAATGGATTGAAAGAGCGCCGTTGCCATAAGGCCACCGTAGCAAAATGGAAATCGTTGGTTCACTACGTGTATGGTAGTGCTGACGCAATGCTTGATTCGGAAATGTTGGAAAAGGAGATAATGGAAGTAGGGGCTCAAGGACTTTGCATTCGGGGGAAGGGGCATATGTTGCCTTGGCAGGCTCAGGAAGAAGTGCAAGTTTATATTTCCAAACAATTTGACCTGTAATAGCATAAAGCTATACCTTTGTGGGCATGAAAACGGCGGCATATTACACGCTGGGATGCAAATTGAATTTTGCAGAGACGTCCACCTTGGCGCGTAAATTAGCCGATGTTGGTGTGGAGCGTGTAGCGTTTCAATCTTCGGCCGATTTGTATGTGATTAACAGTTGTTCGGTTACTGAGCATGCGGATCGAAAGTGTAGGAAAGTGGTTGAGGAAGCCCTGCAGGCGAATCCGGCAGCAAAGGTGGTGGTTATTGGGTGTTATGCACAATTAAAACCCCAAGAAATAGAACGCATTCCCGGGGTTAGCAAAATTATTGGGTCGAAGGAGAAATTTGAGGTAGCGCATTATGTTTCCGTTTTAGAGGAGTCAACCGTACCAGAGTCAAAAATTGTACGCAGCCACATAAAAGAAACCCGGGATTTTGTGCCTTCGTATTCCTATGGAGATCGGACCCGAACTTTTTTGAAAGTTCAAGACGGCTGCGATTATTTCTGTGCTTTTTGCACCATACCCTTGGCCAGGGGCAGAAGTCGAAATCCTTCCATAGCTGAAATTTTAAATCAGGCACGTGAAGCGGCAAAGCAAGGGGTGAAAGAATTGGTATTGACCGGGGTGAACATAGGAGATTTTGGAAAAACTACCGGGGAGCATTTTGAAGAATTGGTAAGGCAATTGGATGGTTTAGATTTGGATGTTCGGTATAGGATATCGAGCATTGAGCCGAATTTACTTACCCGCGATTTGATTGAATTTTTGGCAGGAAGTCAACGGTTTGTTCCTCATTTTCATTTGCCTTTGCAATCGGGAAGCGATGAGATATTAGAACGTATGCGGCGACGTTATCGAACCGCATTGTATTCTGAACGGGTTCATTTAATAAAATCATTGATGCCCGAGGCATGCATTGGGGTGGATGCGATTGTTGGATTTCCCGGCGAAACGGAAAAATTGTTTCAAGACAGCCTGTCCTATTTGCAGGGATTGCCTGTAGATTATTTGCATGTGTTCACCTACAGTGAGCGTGAAAATACCAGCGCCATACGGTTGGAAGGAAAAGTGCCATTTGGGGAGCGAAAGAGGCGGAATGCGCTGTTGAGGCAGGAATCAGAAAGCATGCGAAATCGGTTTTATTCAACACAGATGGGGCAAGTCCGTAGGGTATTGTGGGAAGGGAGCGAAAGCGATGGGAGCATGTTGGGATATACTGAAAATTATGTTCGGGTAAGAACCGCTTATGACCCCTTGTACAGCCATGCTTTTCAAGACATTCGATTGTTGAGAATGGATTCAACATCGGGGCATATGGAAATAGCACTTCAGGAAGAAAATTTATCTATACCATTTTAATCAAACCAACCCATGTTTCCAACCTTAAATTATGTATTGAATTACCTGTTCGGAACCACCTTTTCATTGGAATTCCCGCCTTCTTTTGGGGCGATGGTGGCTTTGGCTTTTTTAGCGGCGGCATGGATATTAGGCCAAGAATTGAAACGGAAAGAACAGCAGGGCTTGGTAAGGCCCTTTCCGGTGATGCAAAGAATAGGAGAGGGGCCTAAAACCTTGGATTTAGCCTTGCAGGGATTGACCGGTTTTTTTATTGGTTTTAAATTGATTGGGATAGCAACCCAAGCTGAATTATTTAAGGCGAATCCACAAGGATACATACTTTCCTTTGAGGGCAACTGGGTTGCAGGATTGGCTGTAGGGGCGGCTTTTGCCTGGTTAAGGTACCGAGAGGTAAAGCGGAAACAAATGCCGACACCTGAGGATAAATTGGTTCAGCTTCGCCCTCATGAAATGGTAGGTCAGATTACCATGTATGCCGCCGTTTTTGGGATTTTAGGGGCAAAGGTGTTTCATAATTTAGAATATCCGGCCGATTTTTTTAGAGATCCCATAGGCAGTTTTTTTTCTACCTCGGGCTTAACATTTTACGGGGGATTGATAGGAGGTTTTTTTGGGGTATGGTACATAGCCCGAAAGCGGAAATTCGCCTTAATTCATTTGGCCGACTCGATTGCCCCCGGATTGATGTTGGCGTATGCGGTGGGTAGGTTGGGTTGTTTGCTTTCAGGAGATGGAGACTGGGGGATTGTAAATTCGGCCTATCGAATTGATGAAGCCCGAAATTATACGCTTGTGCCGGCCGAACAATTTAATGCCGATTTGGCTTCTACCGGATATTACTATTATTTTGATGCTGCCAGTCCGGAGGGGGTTGACCATGCCTATTTTCCAAAGCCTGGGGCTTTATCGTTTTTGCCCGATTGGATGTTTGCATTTGATTTTCCGCACAATGTAAATAGGCAGGGCATTGACATTCAAGATTGCCCGGCGCATATGACCTATTGCAAGCGTTTGCCTTTGCCGGTCTTTCCGACCATGCTGTACGAAATTGTTATGGGCAGTTTGATTTTTTTGGGTTTGTGGTTGTTTCGCAAACGGTTTAAAATTGCAGGCCAAATGTTCTTTTATTATTTAATGATGAATGGAGTAGAGCGTTTGCTAATAGAGCAAATTAGAGTGAATGCAAAATTTCGGATGTTGGGGATGAGCCTGACGCAAGCGGAATTGATTGCATTTGCATTGATTGCGGTGGGTACTTTGGGTGTGGTCATGGCTAAAAAATGGGAATCTAAGCTGTTGAAATGGTAAACCGCCCTGAGCAATTTTGGGAAGGGGTTCGCGAAAGTGTGAACCGTGTTGCCGGCTTTTTAAGGGCTGAGTTTAAGGTGTTTGATTTGGAAAAAATTGAGCGAAAAGGACTTCATGACTTGGTTTCGTTCGTAGATCGGAACGCAGAAAATCAATTGAAGAACGGATTGTTGGAGTTGGATGCCAACATTGGATTCTGGGGAGAAGAAGGGGGGAAAGACCTAAAGGAAAATGCCGCGTATTGGCTGGTGGATCCTTTGGACGGAACCACCAATTTTATGCATGGTATTCCTCATTATTCCATAAGTGTAGCCTTGGTTGAGGCAGGGGAAATAGTGGCAGGTTTTGTAAAGGAGGTAGAGTGGGATAGACTTTTTGAGGCGCATATCGGTCAGGGAGCCTATTGCCAAGGCCAACGAATAACTGCTTCAAATTGTACCGATTTAGAGGATGCCTTAATAGCAACCGGGTTTCCGGTGAATCAATTTGAAGACGCAAATTATTTGGCGGCGCTTATACCTAAATTCATGCAGAAGACCCGTGGATTGCGTCGTTTTGGAAGTGCAGCGCTGGATTTGGTGCATGTGGCCGAGGGTAGGTATGAGGCATTTTATGAATTTGGATTGCAACCTTGGGATGTTGCGGCGGGGGCATTGATTGTTCAGGAGGCCGGCGGAGCGGTTTGCAATCATATTGGCGAGCAGAATTGGTTGTTTGGCCCCTCCATTGTAGCTTCTTCTTCAAAGATTATTCAAAGAGAAATGCTCCAACTGTTAAATCCAATCGACCATGCGTAACATTGCCTTGATTTTCCTGATGGCAGGGCTGGGATTAAGTCAATTATCGGCTCAAGTCTATCAGCGTATTTATCGATTGCCGATAAAACAAGAAATAGGTATGCCGGTTCGAAAAATTGTGTTGGATGGTTTAGAGGAAGCCAAAAAGTGGGATGCGGATTTGATTTTAGTAGAAATGGATACCTACGGTGGGGCTGTGGATGCCGCCGATGATATTCGAACTGCATTGTTGAATTCGCCCATTCCTGTCTGGGTTTACATAGAAAACAACGCCGCCTCTGCCGGTGCCTTTATTTCGATTGCTTGTGAAAAAATTTTCATGAAGCCCGGGGCCACCATAGGGGCCGCTACCGTGGTAGATTCTCAAGGAGAAAAGTCGGACGAAAAATACCAATCGTTCATGCGGGCCAAAATGCGGGAAACGGCCATGCAACGAGGCCGGGATCCAAACATAGCCGAAGCCATGGTTGATGGAAGCATTGTGGTTCCGGGTGTGAATGAATCAGGGAAAGTGGTTAGCCTAACCTCTTCGGAGGCCTTGAACCTTGGTTTTAGCGACGGAACCTATTCCAGTTTGCAGGAATTGCTTAAAGATAAAGGCTTAGAAAAAAGCGAACAGAAAGCGTTTGAAACGGGGGGAGTAAGGAGTTTGGTGTTGTTTTTTTTGCGCCCCGAGGTGAGTGGCATATTGATAGCGGTTATTTTTTTGGGTTTGTTTTTCGAGCTTCAATCGCCCGGAGTTGGTTTTCCGGGATTGGCCGCCCTGATTGCGGCAGTCTTGTTTTTTATCCCGAATTACCTGGAAGGGATGGCTATGTATTGGGAGATACTTTTATTTTTGGCCGGGCTTCTGCTGCTGGGGCTTGAAATTTTTGTCTTTCCCGGTTTTGGAATAGCAGGAATTTCGGGCATTATCCTTGTGTTTTTGTCATTGGTTTTATCCATCACGGCGAATCTTCCGGCAGAGCCCGGTTGGGGTATTTCTGCGCCGGAACCCAACGGATTTGTTCGTTCATTGTGGGTGGTGGTGGTGGCTGTATTGGGCAGTTTAGGGCTGGTATTGCTGGCATTAAAAACCGTACCTGAAAAGAACTTTTTTAAAAAAGTTGCCGTGGTAACCGAACTAAAAAGCGCAGATGGTTTTCGCAACGCCCAACCTGTTGATTCAGAATTGAATGGAAAAACCGGTTTCGCCATTGGACCATTGCGTCCGGGGGGCATGGTTCAAATTGATGGCAAAGATTGGGAGGCACGATCTATATCCGGTTGGATAGAACGGGGAGATCCTGTTCAGGTGGTTCAACACGAAAACAACATTTTATTGGTTAAACCCACACCGTCTGTCAAAGCAGACATGTAACTTGCACTTAATTTTAACACTATGGGATTTTTTACCCTTTTTGCCCTAACGTTGATTCCTGTTCATTATGGGCTTTACCTGATGTTCAATAAAACCGGCGACAAAGGCTGGAAAGCCTTTATTCCGATGTACAATTACATTTTGCTAAGCAAAAGGGTGGGGCGTCCCTGGTATTGGGCTATTGGATTGTTGGCACCCGGATTGAACCTGATTGTATTTTTTGCTTATGCAGTGGCATTTTTTCGGAGTTTTGGAATTTTTGATACCTCTCGGCTTTGGAAATATTGCCTGTTGTACCCCTATTACGTTCCTCAGGTTGCGACAAAGGAAGCCTATTTTGGAACAGCCAATCAGCCTCCCCGAAAGCCGAATACCGCTCGAGATTGGGTAGAAAGCATATTGTTTGCCGTCGTGGTGGCCACCATAATTAAAACCTATCTGGCCGAGCCCTTTCGCATCCCCTCGGCCTCTATGGAAGATGAACTGATGACCGGAGATTTTTTGGTGGTAAGCAAAATGACGTATGGAGCTCAGGTGCCTTTAACTCCCCTTACCTTTCCCTTTGTTCATAATTCCTTGCCGTGGACAGCCACAACCCCCTCGTTTCTAGAATGGTGGAAAGGGCCTGACTGGCGTTTGCCCGGTTGGACTTCTCCCAAAAGCGGGGATATTATTGTCTTTAATTTTCCGGTCAACGATACCATGGTGGTAGATCCTGTGCTGAAAGCGTTTAGCTATTACGATCAATTGTTTATAATGGTAAGGCAAAAATTCGAAGATAAGAACATTGATTTTAGCACCATCACGGAATCTGATTTTGAATTAGCATTAAACCAGTCAAGGCAGGACTTTTTGAAAAAATACAAGGTGATGCATATGCCTGTTGACAAGCGTGAAAATTTTGTAAAACGTTGCGTGGGGGGACCAGGCGATCGGTTTGAAATTAGGCAAGGTCAGATTTACATCAATGGAAAACCGCAAAAAAATCCGGAAATGCTCGCACACCATCATATGGTTTATACCAAACAGCCATTAACCGAAATGGTGAAAATTAAATTGAGGTCTTTCTACTTTTCCAACGACGATGCGATGGGATTTCAAAACTATTCCGATGCCGGCGGGGCCCGTTTTTACTTGTTGAACTTAAATCAAAACCAAGTGGCTTATTTAAAAGGCTTGGCAACCATTGACAGTGTGGTGAAGGTGGTTTATGCCCCTGAACATAATTTTCAAATTTGGCCCAATCATCCATCGGTGAACAATTCTGTTGACCAAATGCTCCCCTTTGTAATACCCGCTAAAGGCATGAGCATAGCGTTGACCAAAGAAAATTTGGTAATGTATGAGCGAATTATTCGTGCCTACGAACAAAAAAACCTGGAGGTTCGGGAAGGATCGGTCTTTATTGAAGGCCAAAAGGCAAGCAATTACACCTTTGAACAAAACTACTATTGGGCTATGGGCGACAACCGCCACGGGTCTTTAGACAGCCGCTTCTGGGGACCGGTTCCTGAAGACCACATCAAAGGTACTCCGCTGATTGTTGTATTTTCCTTAGATGGAGATCGGCCCGGCAATGTTGTAAAACAGCTCCGAACCGACCGGCTATTCTACATTCCCCAATAAATGCACATAGGGTATAGTTTACCCGTATTTATGCCCGCCGCCCATTGGTGGATTCAGGCAGCAGACTTTTCGTGCATCCGCATTTGTTCCGAAGCAGCCTTTGATTACCGTTCGGTTCAACGAAGGTGTATTTTGACCACCGCCCGTGGGCCTCAATCCTTTTCGCTGAGTCTGCTTGGCGGCCGAAACAAAGGTAAATCTGTAGGGGAAATCGCTTTGGATTGGAGTCAGCCAACCATGCGTGATTTGCCGACGGCCCTGCTAACCAATTATGCCCGAACACCCTATTTTGACGAGCTGTTTCCGGAATTTATGGATATTTGGAATGCCCAGCCCGCCACTTTATGCCTTCTAAACCAAAATGCATTGATTTGGGCTCAAAGTCGCCTGGGTTTAACCATTGAAATTGAAGCAGCATCCAACTTGGATTCCCGTTTGCCAGGCATTTCTATGCAAGGGTTGCACCCGGAAATTCCCTATCGGCAAATGTTTGATGATTTGATTGGCTTTGTTCCCCAGGCCTCTACCTTTGATTTGCTTTTTAATTTAGGCCCTGAGTTCCGTTTTTGGTTGCATGAAATTAAATCAGACTTGCAATAAAGTTGCAATTTCCTTAATTTTGTGTTTTATGAAAAATTCAACACCGGAAATGTGAAAAAGGGGAATGGACTTTTGGTATGGCTTGAACTTTTTGGGGCGTTATTATTATTTTATCCGGAACTTTTGGCCCAAAGCGATTGTCCGGTTCAGGTTCGGGTATGGGATCAGATGCACAAACCTTTACCGTTGGCAGAGGTTGAATTGCATGAACTTCATTTGGTTGGGTTAACCGATTCGCTTGGGCTTGTTCGATTGCATAGAGTAGCATCCGGAAATTACCACCTTCACATTTCTGCTTCGGGATATTCATCTTCGCGATTGGAATTGCAGCATCAATGCGAAAAAGCAGTCGTTTTAGATGTGGTTTTAACCATAACCCAACACCACCTTAAAGAATTCGTTTTGGAAGATGGCATTTTCAATGAGCCCAGCAGAGAGTCCCCTTTAAAAATTGATTTTGCCACCACCGAGTATTTGCAAACGCATTCCGGGCAAACCCTGGTTCAGCAATTGGATGGATTGCCCGGCATGAATGCAATGGGTACCGGTACAGGAATAGCCAAACCCATCATTCGGGGGTTCAGTTTTAATAGGGTAGCGGTGGTTGACCGGGGCATAAAGCAAGAAGGCCAACAATGGGGTTGGGATCATGGACTGGAAATTGATGGTTATGCTGTGGAACATGCAGAACTGATAAAAGGGCCTTCGGTTTTGGCCTATGGTTCCGATGCTGTTGGCGGTGTTTTGCTGTTTCGACCTCCAGATTGGATTGCTCCGGCTTCGACTCAGGTACAAATAAATCAGCATTATCGAACGCTCAATGGCTTACATGCCCAAAGCTATGGTTTGAAAACCCGCCTAAATACCAATTGGTTTATTTCCTTTCGGCATAGCAGGCAAGATTATCAGGATTACAGGGTACCTGCGGATTCTTTTTTGTACAATGGATTTCTATTGCCGATATTCAACGAGCGATTGAAAAATACTGCCGGAAACGACCGGTATTATTCCGGGTCGGCAGGCCATTCCGGGCGCAATGGATATGGCATATTGACATACAGTTTGGTAGAACAGCAAATGGGCTTTTTTTCGGGGGCTTTTGGGATTCCAACGGCGTACTTGCTTTCTGAGGATGCCAATTCCGGCGACATTGATTTTCCTTCTCAGCAGATAATACACCATAAGATTATCTACAACCAGCGAATAAAACTGGGCAATGCATGGCTGGAAACGGATTTGGGTTTTCAAAAAAACATCAGGAAGGAATTTTCGAATCCCGAGGCCCATGCAGTGTATTATCCAAACCATCAATTTATTGAACATGGATTTGATTTAACCACCCTTTCTTACAATGTACGGTATTCGCGTTCCATGGAACGTTGGTATTGGGTATTGGGCAGCAATGGGCAATGGCAAGAAAACAGGGTGCAGGGATTTCGGTATTTGTTGCCAAACTTTCGAACAGGTCAAGCCGGTTTATGGGCTCAACTGAAGCGCAGTTTTGCCGGGCCTTGGCATGTGCATTTTGGATTGCGAGGCGATTTAGCCTTTCAAACGGTTTCGGAATTCAAGCAGGTTCTGTACAACATGGCTTTGCAGCCTACAGACACCCTGCAAATGAATTTAGGCATGGAACGGTTCTATGCGAATTGGAGCGCTTCGCTGGGGTTAACCCGTGAAATAAGTCCACGTGCTTTGTTTCGTTGGAATTTAGGCAGCAGTTACCGTTTGCCCACCGTTCCGGAATTGGCGGCAAATGGCATTCATCATGGGACTTTTAGGCATGAATTGGGCGACAGCAGTTTGAATTCGGAAAGGGGCTTGCAGTTGGATTTTAGTTATGAATTTCAAAATCAGAAAATCCATTTTAGTGCATCGCCCTTTTTCTATTACTTTGACCGATACATTTTTTTGGAGCCCACAGGGTCGTTTTCTCCTTTGCCCGAAGCAGGTCAATTGTATCGTTATACTCAGGCTCAAGCTTTTCAAACCGGAGCTGAATGCATGCTGGATGTTCACTGGAACAGCCGCTGGAATTTAAAAGTGGTGGCCGATGGAGTTTTTGGATTTAATGCAAGCAACGGCTACCCTTTGCCTTTTATTCCTCCGGTAAATGTGCAAACTGAATTTGAGCATCATTTTCCGGATTTAAGCTGGCTTGAGCATCCATTCGTTCGTGCAACGCTGTTGTTGGCTGCGCCCCAAGAGGCAATTGCCCGCAACGAAAAGAAAACCCCGGGCTACGCCATAGGCGGATTGGCCGCAGGCGCCAATTTTAGGTACAAAAACATTCAGCTTAGGCTAAGCCTGGAAATACAAAACCTGTTGGATCATCGGTATTTTGTTCACCAAAACCGATACCGTTTTATCAATATTCCCGAACCCGGCCGAAACCTTCAACTTTCTGCTATTTTTACATTCCAGCAATCTCACTCCAAACAAAAATCAATATGAAAACTCCTGTTTTTTTCGCACCTGCTTTTCTTTGCTTGGCTTTCTTCGCTTGCAGCGTTGACGATTTGCCTCCAACGATTCAGTTTCCCAACGACGATATTTACACCGGCAAATTTATGGGAGACTCCATCCATGTTTCGGTCAATTTTTCCGACAATGAAGCTTTAAATCAATTTAAAATAGACATACACAGCAACCACGATGGGCACAGCCATGGTAAGCCTCAAGATGCCCTGGCTAAATGGGATACGGTGATTATTGGCTCGCTTTCCGGAACCGCCGACGCCATTGATTTTTATGTTCCCATTCCAAGGGGGTATTTGCCCGGACCTTATCACTTTACCGTATTTTGTTTAGATAAGAATGGCAATGAGTCCACCTCAAACATCTCTTTGGTGTTCAAAGACGAAACCGATACCATTGCCCCGGTCGTGGCGGTTCAGTCTCCCCAAGCCAACGCCGTCCTGGCTACCCCATTTGTGGTTTTGGCCAATCTGAGCGATGTGCTTTCAGATGGTACTGCGGCCACAGAATTAAATCAGGTAGAGTTGACCTTAGAAAACATTAGCAGCCAGGAAGAATTTATGGTTGCTGATTTCAATGCTGTTCAATTGGCCGGTTCTGTTTCTTTGTACGACCCGGCTACCGGCGTTTTGAATCTGAACAATTTAAGCATTCCCTCGGCCGCAGGCCCCGGAAATTACCTTCTGCGTTTGTCGGTTTTTGATGCCTATTTTAACTTAGGATTGGTTGAAGTGGCCGTTGTGCTGCCTTGATTTAGCTTACCTTTAAGTTATTAATTTTGTGTGGATTTTTCTTCCACTTTTTACTTCTATTGTTCGATGAATTATTTGATATGAAAAATTTTTTTTTGTCTTTAGTTGGTTTATTTTCAGCCCTGTCCTTAGTTTCACAAAGACAGATAAGTGAAAGAGTAGCTGTTCAGCTGATTTCCCCTCAAAAGATTTATTTAAATGGTGGTGCTAGGGCGGCCTTTGGCGGACAGTCTCGCACCTGGATTCAAATTATCTTGCCAGAAAATACAGTTGAGTGGTATTATGCATTTTCAACAGGCCAAAGCAGTTCAAATCTCGGTTTATTTACTCAATTAGCAAAGCTAACTGACCCAAAAGGAAATACCTCTATTTCCGAAGAAGCTGTGTATGTTCCTTCAGGTTCAGGAGTCTGCGACGTTTTACTTTTAGATAAAGCCAATGCCGACGCCTTTTATTCAAAAGTAGATTTGTCTGGTGGCACTTTTTTTGTCCAAACCCAAAAAATCAACCATAGAAATGGGCTTATTAGGGTAAAGCACCTTTTGAGTGGAGATTGGTACATTGGGTTGCGGAACCCAAGCAGTTTAGAAGGAGTTTCTATTTCACTTGAAGCTGTAGCAATTGTGCAGCAAACTAGAGTTGTTGAATTGTCAGAATCTCAGCTAAAGGCAGAAATGTTTGGAAATCTAGGCTGGAAGGCATATGAAGAGGGGGAATTTGTTAAATCTTTAGAATTAAGTAAAAAGGCGATTGAGTACGATCCGAAATTAGGTTGGATTCATTGCAATATTGGACTTGTTCATCTGATTCTGGGCGATTATGTTTCTGCAATTGAAAGTTATTCCACAGCAATTCCACTAATTCGAAATTCCCATGATCCCCAATACTATTTTATTGAAGTCATCAATGACTTGGAAATGTTGGTTGCAAACCATCCTGAAATAAATGGTGTGGCAGGCATCCTTGAAATGCTTTACTCCAGTTTAGAATCAAGTAAATAAATATGCTTCCTGTTGATTTAAACCCGGTCTTCTTTAATTAAATTGACTTTTTTAAAGTTTTTAAGGCTTTAAATCCATCAATACCCCATCCGAATTCCCGAAATACGTTGGTATAAATCCATGGCCTTCCGGTCTGAAAACCCCGAAATGTAATCTAAAACCTGACGTGCTACAACATAAGTGCTGTCCTCGGGTTGCACTTGAAAAGGCAACATGCGCCACAGGTTCAACAATCGGCCTGAATTCTTCTTTTGTCCCTTTTTTTGCGCTAAAGCGGCTTCCATAAACATTCCTGTAAGTTTGGGCAAAAGCTCAAAACCTGCCGCCTGCAATTCCAACACCCGCTCGCTCTGGTAAATGTGCCCGGCCGAAAAAGTTGACAATTGATCCAAAGCCGATGATTTTTCTATCAATTTGTCTAAGGAACTGTCCAATTTTCCCGATTTTAAGGACTCAAAATGCCGAACATAAGCCTCGGTAAATTGAACAATGAGCTCCCGTATGGCCATGGCCCGTAGCAACCCCGCTTTTTCGTCCAGAGTTCGTTTTTGAAATGATTCGTTCAGGCTTTCGGTTTCAGACAGCAAGGGCTCCAACAATTCCACCATCTTCACTATTCCAACCAAACCCATGCGCACCGCATCTTCCAGGTCAATGATTAAGTAGCAAATATCATCGGCAGCTTCCACCAGCCAACATAAAGGGTGCCGCAGGTAGGCCTCCTCCTGGCCACTATGCCTTTGCAGTTTAAGGGCATCGGCCATTTCCAGGAATATGGTTTTTTCCGATTGAAAGTATCCGAATTTTTTCTGGCTTTTTTTCCGGGAATCTCGACCTTCATACAACGACGGGCAAGGATACTTGCTGAATGCACCCAAGGTAGCAAAGGTGGGCTTTAAATCTTTTCGTTGGCTCAGCAATCTGAACCCCTGTGCATTGCCTTCAAAGCTGTGAAGATCGGCCAATTCTTCTGCACTTAAATCAGAGAGTTCGTTTTGCTGAAACCACTCGCTCAGGGCAAGTTCACCGGCATGTCCAAAAGGCGGATTTCCGATGTCGTGGGCCAAGGCCGCCGCCGCTGCAATGGCACCCCATTCCGAAGGACTTGAACCGATTTCAACCCCATTTTGTTGCAGGGCAAATGCCGCCTGCCGGCCCAGGCTTCGTGCCACACTCGATACCTCTAAGCTGTGCGTAAGCCGCGTATGCACAAAATCATGTTCGGGCAACGGAACCACCTGGGTTTTGTTTTGCAGCGAACGGAATGGGCTGGAAAATACAATCCGGTCGTAATCTACCTCAAATTCCATGCGTTGCTGAGTTGATGAGGTGGTAGGCATTTTTCCGGGCCGTTCCGGATTAAAAAATTGATTCATTCCAAGGGGTTTTTCATGCCAACACGGTCTAGGCCTTGAGCCTGATTCCATTTGCACAGCATAGTTATGGCGGCCGTTTCGCTTCGCAGTCTGAATGCACTCAAGGTCAGCGGCTTAAAATTATTTTCAAGCAGTAATTCTAGTTCAGCGGGGCTAAAATCGCCTTCCGGACCAATCAATCCGATGCCTTCTGCAGCCGGTTCAGGCCACTCTTCGGGCTGTTCGGTTGCCTGCCCGCAGTAGGCAAAGCGCCGGTGGGCAGGCCATTCCTGTTGGCAAAGTTCTGCAATGCCAATGGGGGGCAACAGTTTGGGCAACCAAAACCGCTGCGACTGCTTCATGGCGGCCTCCATTATTTTTTGCAGCCGTTCCCGATTAAAACGAAAGGCCTGTGCACGTTCGCTGCACAGTGGTATAAGTCCCTGAATACCAAGTTCAACGGCTTTTTCGGCCAACCATTCCATGCGGTCGGCCTTGTGCAGCATACCCATTCCCAGCCAAAGTCCGGGTTGGGTTTGTGGAGGCAGTTCCCGCTGAATTTTCAGTTCGCCGGTTTGGGCAAAATGGGGCAGCAATTCGGCTTCCCAGGCCCGCCCCTGCCCATTGCACAGCACCACGGGCTGGCCTGCCCTAAGCCTGAGCACACGGCCGGCATGCTGTCTGTCGGACGGCGAAAGTTCGGCCCGATCCTGATTCACTTGGCCCAAAAAAAACGGATGCATGCCCAAAAGTACGCTTATTTTTTGGGGATTATTTTGGGCGCCTATTCCCGCTTTCACCTGTAGCCCTGCCCATTCAGAGCCGGGAAACCTGCCGGCTGCGGTGGCTCCTCGCGTCGCCTCCTCGCCGGGGTTTCCCTTGGCTCTGAATGGGCATGGCTGCCGGTTCAATCGGGGGCGCAGGCGGCGATGTACCTTTTGGCCCTGTCATTCGATTCGGCATCGAATTGGGTTCAGGTTTTGAAAAAACAAACCGCTATTGCAGGAATTTTGCCCGTATTTCCTTCATTTTTCCTTCAGGAATCTGCAAGAATTTTATTCCATCAACTTGGTTTTAGGCTGAGTCGCGCCCCCGATTGAGCCGGCAGGCAAGGCAGACCAAACCCGGCCCGGCCCGGGCGAGGAGGCGACGCGAGGAGCCACCGCAGCCCCCGGCCGGGCAGGTTTGGGCAACTTGACTACAGGCGAAAGCGGGAATAGGCGCCCCCCAAAAAAACATTCTAGAATGCAGGCTGAAAAGGCAATTTCAAGGCAGAAAGGGTGCAGATAAACGCCTGAATTTCCTTGCACTTTTTCTGCAAAAACCTTGGAATTTAAGTCCTTGAGCCTGTCGGGTGGCGTTTGGCAATTTCCAGGCTCAGAATTCGGTACAATTCATCCCAGGGCTGCTGCAGTTTCAATATGTTTTCGTGCAGCAAAAGGGTTTGACCGTCGCGGCGCAGGGCCGGACCTGTTTGTGCAGCTGTGCAACCCATTTGCAGAGCTTTATTTAGGGTTTCCTCCATTAAGGGATGCAGCAGTTCGGGCTCCATGCCGGATTGCATGCACAGTTCCTGGGCTTTTTGCCAGAGAAGATTTACGAAATTTGAGGCCAGAACACCGGCCAGGTGAATGCGCTGCCGGTCGGATTCTGTAGTGGCCTGGATGGCCGAGCCAAGGCAAACTGCCAGGTTGAACAGGGTTTCCGTGGTTTCAAGGGTATTGCCTTCCAGAAAAATGTTCAGTTCGTTCCAGCGTACTGCAGCTTCGGTGCGAAAGGACTGAAAAGGGTAAAGGACGCCTGTTTTTGCTCCTTTCAGGTGGTTTAAAGGAGTGCTGCCGGAACAATGCACCTGTATTGCCCTGCCTGAATTCACCTGTGCGCTTACTTCGGCAATGGCCGAATCGGAAACGCAGATAAAGATAAAATCCAGGTCAGAAAGCAAAAGAGAGGGGTGATCGATGGGCTGTGCCTCGACTTGAGCGGCATAAGCCCGTGTTTTTTCAGGTTGCCTTCCGTAGAATTCAACAATGGTATGACCGGCGCGGAAGAAGGCCTGGCTTAAATGCCAGGAAACATTTCCGGTTCCAATAAAACTAAGTTTGGCCATTTTTTTTGAAGCGTTCAGCTACCGCCATCAGGCTGCCAATAGCAATCAGAAAGCAACCGGCCCACAGCAGCTTAATCCAAGGAAAGATTACCGCTTTCAAAATGATAAAATCATCTTGATTTTGGTACTTTTTGCGTTGCATTTCAACCTCAATGGTCGAGGTTTTTGGATTTATTTTTACAACTTCAACCACCAATCCATTGCCCTTTGCGGTGTCTGGAATGGTTTGCAGCGAAAGGCCCCGAATTAAAAAGGCGGGTTTAACGGTATCGATGTTGCCTTGCAGGTCGCGAACCGTGAAAGTGGGATATAAATTCAGGTTCAGGTTCCCGGAATCGTTGTCGGTTTTGTTGCCGGGCACCGAGGCGATTCCTTCCACCACGATGTAGGCATTTGAGGAATAAACGGTATCGCCGATTTTCAATTCAAAATGCTGAGGTTCCTCGTATTCAGGGGCGGAAATGCCCGCCGATTTTCGCTTCAGGTTTTCCAAATCCACATAGGTAATGTGGGTAAATACATCGTGGGTAATAAAGTGGCGGGTGGCGGGTTCGGCCACATTTCCCATGCTGGGGCTTAAAATAATTCGGGGGTGTAGGCTAAACGCTATTTCCTTTTCATCTGAATTGGAATAATAATCAATTTGGTATTCGGCGAAGGAGCCATTCAGGCTGTCTTTGGCAAAAACCAAGCGGTAATTGGCCATGCCAACGGTATCTCCTTTCATCAGCATGACGTGTTCATCGTTTGAAAACTCCTCGTTCAATGCCTTCAGGTTGATTTCGTTTTGGTTTTTCGAGACGTTTTGTTGCTGGCCCATGCTGATAACAATGCCCGCCATCAACAGTCCAAATCCGGCATGAGCCAAACCACCGCCGGCCGCTAAGGGATGTTTTTTGATAAACTTTGCCACAAACAAGAATCCCGAGGCCAGGGCAAACCAACCGCCCAGCAACAGAAGGGCGTCGGGCATCACCTTCATGTTGGGGTACAAAGAAAACGTAACCAAGGTAAGGGCTACCGCCACCAAAGCCACACTGCCGAGTTCCTTTGCCAGGCTTTTTGACCTTTTTTTGCCGTACAACAGATACAGAACCACACCCATGCCGATAGAAAGCAAAAATCCGAACCACCATTGAACGGCATTGTAGGCGGCAACATCCCCAACGGCCATAGAGGTTCCGGTTAAATTATTAATAACCGGTTTTGAAGTTTCAACAGTAAGGTGAACAGCAGAAATGGTTAGAATCAGCGTTCCCATAAGCATCCAAAAGTCGCGCGACCAAATGTGCTCTTCCAGGTTTGGGCTGCCGGGGTTAAGCCGTTGGTTTAAACTGTAAATACCAAGACCAAAGGAAGCAATTCCGAAAAAAGTCCATAAGCCGTTTGAAATGGACGAAAATTGACTGCTAAAGCCAAAGGCCAGCAATGCCAGTGCAGCAATCAAATAAAAAAAACGGAATCGTTTAGGCAATACCAAATACACCGGCAGTGCCATAAAGAAAAACAAGAAAAGAAGGAGTTGTCCGGTCAGTCCTAAATCGGTAAAAGAATGCACAGAGGCATCGCCCAGAATTCCGCTTCGGGTTAGAAACGTGGAATACAAAACGGTAATAAAACCAAGGATTAGGAAAACATAGGTAAATGAAAGGACTATTTTGGTTTTTTTGGGAATGAGCAACATGTGTGCACCGGCGGTCAAAAGCAACCAAGGAACCAAAGATGCATTTTCAACGGGATCCCAAACCCAAAATCCACCAAAGCTAAGGGCCTCGTAAGCCCAAGCACCGCCCATTAAAATCCCTGCACCCAAAACAGCAACGCCCAGAAAGGCCCAAGGCAGCGCATTTCGGAACCAAGAGCTAAAATCGCGGCGAATCAAAGATTGAATTACAAAGCCAAAAGGAATGGTGGTAAGGGCAAAACCCAGAAAAAGGGTTGGGGGATGAATGGTCATCCAGTAGTTTTGAAGTGCCGGATTTAAACCACGACCGTCTAAGCTCAACAAGTACTCCGGAAGTTTGGTAAAAGGAGCGTTCATAAGGGTTGGGTGTTCCCGGGTTAAACCAAATGGAAACGAACCAATGTTGAAATCGATGCCCAAATCGGGCAGATAAACAATGCGGCCCAACAGCATGGTCATTAAGAAACCCTGAACCAAAAGCAGGGTTGCTATCACTCCCGAATTGGAACGAAAGGCCTTATGAAGAAAGATTAAACCAAGGGCAGCATGCCAAAAAGCCCAAATCAGGAAAGACCCTTCCTGCCCTTCCCAGAATGCAGCAAAAATATAGGATTGGGGCAGGGCGGTGTTGGTATGTTTCCAAACATAGTAATACTCGAATTGCCGGGTTAGCATGATTCCAAACAAAAGAACCACGATTCCAAATACGGAACTGCTGTGAACGATCAATGCTATTTTGCCCCAAGATTTCCAGATTTGATTTAAGGAATTAGGCAAAATAGATTTAAAATAGGCCAAGGCACCAAAAGCGGCAGAGCACAGGGCCAGGAGAATTAAGGCATTTCCAAGGTGTCCGGGCCAAAGGGTTTCGTTTACGAAATCCATACTATTCACAATTCCACAGTTTGGGTGGCAGCGTCGTTGTATTTAGAAGGGCATTTGGTTAAAATGTCTTTTGCCTGAAAAACATCGTTTTCCATTTGACCAATGACCACAATTTGTTCGGAACGTTCAAAATCTTGAGGGCGGGGTTTATGCAACGCAACCCGACATTTTTTGCCTTCGTTATCTACCATGGAAAAGGTAAATAAATTCGCTTCGGTGTGGGGGTCGTACACCATTGGATCGTTCAACTCAAGTTTGCCGGCAACATGGTATGTTCTGGAGGGATTCTCAAGGGCTTGCTCAAAAGTGGCATAGGAATCGGAATTGCCCAAGGCAACCGCTACAACACCTAAGGCGGCGGCCACAATCAGAAGTAAAATGATGTGGATTTTTTTCATAGTACTAAGCGAACTACAAAGGTAGCACTAATGCTCGGTTCAATGCAGAATTTTAACGTTGTTTTCAAGGTTCATATCGGCCAAATACCCATCAGGGTCAATGGCAACAGACTTAAGATTCTGAAAATCAATGGGCAGTTGAAAGGTGTAGGTGGAATCAACCCAGGCCCAGGGTAAAAGAGCTGAAATGGAGGATAAAGTCTGTTGACCCGGTGCAGAAGCAAGGTGCAGCCGTTGAACATCCAGAGGAATCATTAAGTTGAGTTCTGAATCGTCTTTTTTTGTTATTCTTAACCGAACTGGCATTGGGAAACTTCCTTTGTTCGACAATCGGATTTGAGCTTTTCCTTCCCTTTGAAAAACAGTGTCAACAGCATAATCTATGGTATGGGTAGAATAAATGAACTCCCTGTAAAACCAATCCAATTCCATGCCGCCTGCCTTTTCGGCAGTTCGAATCAGATGTTCCGGGCTTGGGTGCTTGAATATCCAATCTCGGTAGAAATCTTTCCAAAACCGTTGCATGCTTTCCTCTCCCAATAAATAAGTAAGGTGTTCTAAAAATGCAGCTCCGCCGATGTACGAGGACAAACTGTAGGCTCTGTTGCTGGAATACCAATCTGCATGCGTGCTTAGGGCTTGCCGGTTTGGCATAGCGAGCAGCTTTTTATAGGTTTCCAAAATGGATTTTCTAGGGTGTTCATCGTTTCGGATGGCATGCAACATGTATTCGGTAGCATATTGGGTAAATCCTTCGTCCATCCAGGGGTACTTGCCTTCATCAAATCCCCAAAAACCATAGAACCAATTGTGAATGGCTTCATGAAAAGAGACCGAAATCAGTCCGTTTAAGTTTCCTCGTGCAGTAACCAGCGTGAGCATGGGATATTCCATGCCACCGTCTCCGCCTTGAACAAAACTGAAAACAGGGTAGGGATAAGGCCCAAAAGTGGCCGACATGCGTTCAAACAACTGTTGGCAATAGGGTTTTAACGCTTGCCAATTTGAATTGGTAGAATCGGTTTGATAAAAAAACCGGAGCAATGGTCCATTGGGTACCCGCAGGGTATCGTGCTTATAGTCGGGGTCGGCGGCCCAGGCAAAATCATGAACATTTTCTGCTTTAAATTTCCAGGTTAGCCAACCCTTTGAAGGTTGCGATGAATTGGAATAGCCGTGCCCCACTTCCAGGGGATTTTGAAGTACCCCGGTGGCGGCAACCACTTGGTTTTTAGGAAGTTTAAGGCTAACCTCAAAGGTTCCAAAATTTCCGAAAAATTCCCGGGCAATGTAAGGGTCTGTATTCCATCCATTGGCATCGTAAACAGCCAGTTTTGGGTACCATTGGGTCATAGAAAAATCAATTCCTTCTGCATTGTGGCGCCCGGTTCTGCGAATCTGAACCGGAATTTGAGCTTGAAACTGTAGCTCGATGCTGCTTTCCTGCCCGGGTAAAATGGGTTTGATTAAGGGGAGGTACATCACCGTTCCAACAATGGAAAAGGTTTTGATGGGCGTCCGTTCCTGTGAAACGGCCAAAATGCGTTGGTAGCCTATTTCTTCAGGGCTTAGGCTTTGAATTCTACTGCCAATCCTTCCGTCGGGGTCAGGCAGGTTACGGCTGCGCACATCCATGGCCGAACCGGGTTGAAAGGCATTGTAATACAAATGGTAATACAGCTCAAATAAGGTGTCGGGCGTAGTGTTTTTGATGGTCAATTTCTGATTTCCGTTCAAATGGTGGTTTGCGGTATCAAGCATCACCGACATGGAATAATGAACATGCAATTGCCAATAGCTTGCGGGGCCGGTGGTTTCTGCAGAAAATCCTGAACCAGTGTTGGCAAGGGCAATGAATAACAGAAAAAAACGGACAGAAAAAAAAGAAATTCGGTGATAGGCCATACTTATTGCTTCGTCTTGCCGGCTTGGTATCGTTGATTTAATTTTTCAAGGGCAGGACCTGTAACCTCCAAAGCAGGATTTGCAAACAATATTCCTGAACCTTTTTGAGTGGCCAAAACAAAATCAACCCCCAATTCTTTTCCAAATTCCTTAAAAAAAGCCTGTAGGCTGTCTTGAAGCTGCTGAGCCATTTCGGCCTCTTGCAGGGCAGCATTTTGGCTTAGTTCCTGTTGGTCGGCCATCAGTTGCTGTTGAGCCATTTGGAGCTGTTCCTCTTTTTTGCTTCTTTCTCGGGTAGTAAGCGTGCTAACCTCATTCTGGTAATTTCGATATTGTTGCTCAAGCTTTGTTTGTGCAGATTTTAGTTTGGATTCCCTAACCATATTGTCTTGAAGAAATTTTGCCTCAAGGTCTTTCATCAGTCCATAACCAGACATCAGGCTGTCTCCATTAACGTAGGCAATTTTAAGGCCTTGGCCGGGGTTTGATAAGGAGTCGGACAAAGAGGAGCTCAGGGGTTTATCTTGACCATTTGTACCACTAAATTGAAAGAAAAAAAGCACAGCAACAGCCATACCCAAAGCAATGTTCAAATAGGTTTGAAGGGACTTCATGGATTGAAATTTTTGTCAAAGATACAACTCTGTAGGCAGAACCGCGGGTTTGCTAAACCCCGGTTCAAAATACTTCCTAAATTCAATGGGGTTAAACCTAAAATCCTTCTTACATTTGAGTATGGAATACCGCAGATTAGGAAAATCAGGTTTGCAGGTTTCGGCCTTGTCGTTTGGAAGTTGGGTTACTTTCGGGCATCAAATTTCAGATGAAACGGCTAAAAACCTAATGCATCTGGCCTTTGATTTGGGAGTCAATTTTTTCGACAATGCCGAGGTGTATGCCCACGGAAAATCAGAGGAAGTAATGGGGCGAATTTTAAAGCAATCGGGCTGGAGTCGGGACCGCTTTGTTTTATCTTCAAAAGTGTATTGGGGGGGGAGCCATCCCAACCAAACGGGTTTGAGCCGTAAGCACGTAACCGAGGCCTGCCATGCCGCTTTAAAACGTTTGCAGGTTGAGCATCTTGACCGGTATTTTTGCCACAGGCCCGATAAAAATACGCCCATTGAAGAAACGGTCTACACCATGGATACTTTGCTGCGCCAAGGCAAAATATTGTACTGGGGTACAAGCGAATGGGAGGCAGCCGATATTGTAGAAGCCCATGCGGTTGCCCGGCAACATCACCTAATCCCCCCAACCATGGAACAGCCCCAATACAATATGTTCCACCGCGAAAGGGTAGAACGCGAGTACCGGAATTTGTATTCCCGTTTTGGTATGGGAACCACCATTTGGTCGCCTTTGGCCAGCGGACTGTTAACCGGAAAATACAATCAAGGAGCCCCCGGAGGAACAAGAACAGACCTGCACGATATGCAGTGGCTGAAAGATTTGCTGACCGGCGAAACAGCCGGAGCAAAAATTGAAAAAGTAAAAAAAATCGGAGATTTGGCCACTGAACTGCAAATGAGCCTACCTCAGCTTGCCATCGCTTGGTGTCTAAAAAATCAAAATGTCAGTACAGTCATTCTGGGTGCAACCAAACCCGAACAGCTCAGTGAAAACCTGGCAACCTTTGAACACCTTGAAAAATTAAACTCAGAGGCAATGTTGGCATTGGAATCAATTTTAAACAACAATCCCGGATTGCCCACCTTCGGATGATTCAAATTCAATGAATACCAAAACAATAGATTGGCTGAACATCGGCCTGATGCTTTTAAGTTTAGGCCTGGCCTATCTGCTTCCCTTTGAATTGTTCCTTTTTTCATACGCCGTTTTGGGGCCTTTGCATTACCTGACTGAAATAGGCTGGTTGCATAAACGAAACTATTTTCTTTCCGATGAAAATGCCGCCCGTGTTTTTCTTCCCATTGTTTTGGTTTTAGGCGTTTTGTTGGTTTGGAGTGCCTTTGGTACTGAATGGTTTCCAAATTTCAGTGAATTTAGCCTGAGCGGATGGGGAGGAAATATTATTCTTGGAAGCCTTTTGCTGGCTTTTGTTTTTGTTTTTTTTAAATCAAAATTCCAACGCCTGCCTGCCTTGGCTGCCATAGGGTTGGTCTTAATCTTTATTCAAATTGAGCGCCCTCAAACCGTGGTTAAAATTGAAGGAAAAGAAGTGGCCAGTACCCTAGAATGGAAGGAAAACCCTTATATTTTGGTGTCGGGAATGCAAGTGCAGCGCGAAAATGGAAATTTAGACCCTGAATACGCTGCTCTATTTCGGCGTGAGTTTGAAGGTTTAACCCCCGTTGATTACTCTTTTGAAAAGGCAGGCTTCGGTTTGACCCCCCCCAAGGATTGTTCCGTCGCAAAAACAAAAGGAGTGGTCATTTCCAACGGAAAATCACCCGAAATCAGCTTCACTGGCAGGCTGACCCAATTTGCCCTATTTATCGCCCTGTTTTTACCCACCATCGTACATGTTTTCCTTTTCACGGGTTTGTTTATGGCCTTTGGAGCTGTAAAGTCTAAAAGCAAACCGGGTTGGTTGGCGGTAGCCTTGCTTTTGGTCTGTGGCGTTCTGCCCTTTATTTGGTTTCCAAACCTACAGATCCACCAACTTTCCTCTTACACCATTGAAAGCTACCGAAGCTCTTTTTACGAATTGAACCGGCAGTTTCTGAATTGGTCTGGAAATTTAAGCCGGGCAGATCAGGTTACCGCAGACCTGGCCGTTTTTAAGTCAACTTTGGGTGTCGGATTGATGAGATTTATCGCTTTTGCATACACCTACCATTATTTAAACTGGTTCAGCAAAACATCCCTGATTCAATGGCATAAAATGCCCAAAAAAACGCTTGTAGCCATTGGTTTGATTTGGGCGGCCTCTTTGCTGCTGTATGGAATCAACTACAACATCGGACTTAAAGCCCTGTTCTTGCTAAGCTTTTTGCACGTTTTTTTAGAATTCCCCCTGAATTTCGCCAGCATTAAAGGCCTTGCAGCGGCAATCTACCCTCCATTCCAAGGTAAATCAAATTAATTCTTGGAATCCTTGAATAAAAAAGATTTTTTTTTATCTTCGCAGTCCGTTACTAGTAACCTGCATCGAAATGGCAAAGAAAGGCAACCGTGTTCAAGTAATTTTAGAGTGTACAGAACACAAAACAAGTGGTCAACCCGGAACTTCTCGGTACATCACTACCAAAAATAAGAAAAACACCCCCGATAGGTTGGAAATGAAGAAATTCAATCCCATCCTAAGAAAGGTAACCGTTCATAAAGAAATCAAGTAATTTTTACTTCTCATGGCAAAGAAAACAGTAGCAACCCTTCAAACCGGTAAAGGCAAAGACTTTACCAAGGTGATTAAAATGGTGAAAAGCACCCGGGGAGGTCAAGGTTATCAATTCAAAGAAGAGATAATCCACAAAGACAACATCAACGATTTTTTGAAGAACAATTAATTCTTCCTCACACTCTCTTTTTAAAAGCTTCTTTAAAGGAGCTTTTTTGTTTTTATGGGCATATTTGATTTTTTCGGAAAAAAGAAAACAGAAGTCCTGCACCAGGGCTTAGAAAAAACACGCGAAGGTTTCCTCGGCAAACTTAAACGGGGTTTGTTGGGCAAATCTCAGGTGGACGATGAGGTTTTGGACGCCCTGGAAGAAACCCTGATATCCTCAGACGTCGGGGTTGCCACCACCACAAAAATTATTTCTGCCATCGAAAAACGCGTGTCCAAAGACAAGTATTTAGGTTCCGAAGAACTTCAATCTATCTTAAAAGAAGAAATTTCCCGTCTGATGAGGGAGAACCATGCCCTGAACAAGAACTTGGGAATTCCCGAACACAGAAAACCCCATGTTATTATGGTGGTGGGCGTTAATGGGGTAGGAAAAACAACCAGCATCGGAAAATTGGCCTGGCAGTTTAAACAGCAAGGCAAATCGGTATTGTTGGGAGCAGCAGACACTTTTCGTGCCGCAGCGGTGGAACAATTGAAAATCTGGGGCCAAAGAACAGATGTGGAAGTCATTGATAAGGGCATGAATGCAGACCCTGCGTCAGTCGCCTTTGACACCCTAAACGCCGCCCTGGCCAGAAATTCAGATGTGGTTATTATTGATACCGCCGGAAGGTTGCACAATAAGAAAAACCTTATGAACGAGCTCTCTAAAGTCAAATCGGTCATGTCAAAGGTCATAGAAAATGCCCCCCATGAGGTGCTCTTGGTCTTGGACGGATCCACCGGTCAAAACGCCTTCTTTCAAGCCAAAGAATTTTCCGAAGTAACCCAAATTACTGCACTGGCAATTACCAAACTGGATGGAACCGCTAAGGGGGGGGTTGTGATTGGCATTTCAGACCAAATGAATATACCTGTTCGGTTCATTGGGGTAGGAGAAGGAATGGAGGATTTGCAGCTTTTCGATAAGGATGCATTTGTCGAAGCTTTGTTTGACGAAAAACTCCGGTTGTGAAAGCCAAAACGCGCAAACCTACCAAGGTAAATGTGGTAACCCTGGGTTGTTCAAAAAACATTTACGATTCCGAAGTTTTAATGGGGCAGTTGAAGGCCAACGGCATTCCTGCTGTGCACGAATCCCATTCGGCCTCAGAAATCGTAGTCATCAATACATGTGGTTTTATTGATAAAGCCAAAGAGGAATCCATTCAAACCATTTTACGGTACTGCCAGGCTAAAAAACATAAATTGGTAGATAAGGTCTATGTAACCGGTTGTCTGTCAGAAAGGTATTCCGGCGATTTGGCCGCTGAAATTCCCGAAGTGGACGCCTGGTTTGGTACCCGCGACTTGCCCAGATTATTGAAAACCTTAAAGGCGAATTATAGGCAGGAATTGGTGGGCGAACGTTTGCTAACCACTCCAAGCCATTATGCCTACCTTAAAATTTCAGAAGGCTGCGACCGGCCCTGCTCCTTCTGTGCCATTCCTCTAATGAGAGGCAATCACAAATCAACCCCAATGGAAGATTTGGTTATTCAGGCCAAAACATTGGCGGCAAATGGAACCAAAGAACTGCTCCTTATTGCTCAAGATTCTACCTACTATGGTTTGGATTTGTACGGCAAACGAAACCTGGCAGAATTGATGATGCGCCTGGCCGATGTGGAGGGCATTGATTGGCTGCGCCTGCACTATGCCTTTCCTGCCGGCTTCCCCCCGGATGTCGTTGAGGCTATTCAAAACCATCCCAACATTTGTTCCTATTTGGATATTCCCCTTCAACATGCTTCCAACGCTATGTTGAAATCCATGCGCCGGGGCACCAGCCGAGAAAAAACCGAACAGCTTTTGTCCAATTTACGCCAACAAATCCCGGGTATTACCATCAGAACCACCATGATTGTTGGTTATCCCGGCGAAACCGACGCGGATTTTGAAGAATTGTGTGGCTTTGTCAAACAGCAAAGGTTTGACCGCCTGGGGGTCTTTACCTACTCCCACGAAGAAAATACCCACGCTTTTTCACTCAAAGACGATGTTCCGGCAAATGCTAAAGAGGAACGAGCCGCTGCCTTAATGCAAATTCAACAAGAAATTTCCGCACAAATTCAATCTGAAAAAATAGGCCGGATCCTTCCCGTTTTAATCGATAGAAAAGAAAGCGACTACTACATCGGAAGAACCGAAGCAGACAGTCCCGATGTGGATTGCGAAGTGTTCATCCCTACCTCCGAAGGCTATTTAAGAATAGGAGATTTTGCTCAGGTACGAATTGTAGATTCTGATGATTTTGACCTGTTTGCTACGTTGAACCTTGACGAATCCTGAACTTGAACCTACCTTTGTTTCATGTTTAACCTCCTTCAGAATTTTACTTTCCGGCAGGCGGGAATCGGAAGCAGGCTGTTTCACCACTATGTTGAAAACAATGTACCCAATGCTAATTGGATAAACGCTTACCCCAATCAGGTCGATTTCAACCGCCTAGGCCTTGAACGGCTTTCTACCTTTCCCCAACACCGCAGGGATTTTCTGGTTCAAGCCCTCCTCAATCAATACAAATCGGCCAATGTCTTAGATGAAACAGTGGAAGAAAACATTCAAAAATTGGCCAAGCCAAATACCCTTTGCGTTACCACAGGCCATCAATTGGGTTTTGCCGGCGGCCCCCTTTTCCTGCTCTCTAAAATTGCCTCGGTGGTCAGCCTGGCCCGAAATATCAATGAAAACCATTCCGACATTCAGGTGGTTCCGGTTTTTTGGATGAACTCCGATGACCATGATTTGGCCGAGGTAAACAGCTTTTTCTGGGCCAATACACATTGGACCATCCCCATTGCAGACAACCGAGGCCCCGTTGGCGATTATTCTTGCCCCGAAATGCCTGAATTTTGGGAACAACTGAAGCTTATGATGCCCGCAGGTACGGCCTGGTCACAGGCCTATCTGGAACTAAAAACCGCCTATCAACCCGGAATTACCCTGGGAATGGCATTCCGGCGCTTGATTGCAAATTGGACCCAAGGCGCAGGGTTAATCCTCTTAGACCAACAAGATTCCAATTTAAAAGGCAGCGCCTGGAACTACATGGCCAACCTCTTGGAACAGGAACACTGGTTTAACAACTTTGCGGCAACTACCCAAGAACAGCAGTCCGCCGGATTTGCCCCACAGGTTAAACCCATGCCAAATCTGTTCTTTTTCCACTCTTCCTCAGGCCGCGAACGAATTGAAATGGTAGGTCAAAAATTCGTTTCCCACCAAACCAAAACCGGCTGGAGCTTTTTGGAACTTAAATCTGAAATGCAAAAACAGCCACAACTTTTTTCTACCAATGTAACCGGACGCTCTTTGTATCAGGAATTCATTTTGCCCAACATCGCCTACCTGGGGGGTGCCGCAGAAATTAGATACTGGATGCAATTTTCAGGCATCTTTCAAGGCCTGAATCTTCCTTTTCCGGTCTTGGTACCCCGGGAAACGTTCTTGTTTTTGACCCCACATGAATTGAAAATCCTGGATAAATCCAAGATTTCTCTTTCAGATTTTTTCGGAAAAAACAATAAGCCAATTCAAAAATGGATCCGCAGCACCTTCGATGCATTTGAAAACGAACCTTGGAATGAACAATTAAATGAAGAGGGATTAAAATGGGCACAGGCCTTCGCACTCAGCGATCCCAGTCTGTTTAAAGCCGTTTTAGCCAGATACCGGCACTTGAACAATGAAATGAAGGCTCTAAATGCAAAGCGGTTACGAACAATTAAAAAAAGAGAACATGAAACGCTGCTTAAACTTAATCAACTCCAGGATTGGATTCAACCTCAAGGGATTCTTCAGGAACGAATTCAACATCCCTGGTTGCTTGGGCCTGAGGTGAAAAAAAGTTTTCAAGAACTGCTGGCTCATTCAAATCCCATTCAAAATCAGGTAGTTGTGCTGAGTTTTTGAGCTATATTCAAAGTTCAGTTTCCCATTGATTCCGTCCAATGTCTCCATTTTTTCTGGTTTTAAGGATGGTTTTTTTTGGGCGGTTTTGGGGCTGTCCAGGGTAGTCCGCAGCCTGAGCGGGGGCCTGCAGCTGGCTGCGGGTGGCTCCCAAGGTCGCCCCCTACGCCTAGCGCAGGCCGCCGCTCAGGCTTTACGGGCTACCTCTGTCCATCCCCACCGCAGGCGCCTTGCAATCAATAACCGAACATCTTTTTTAAGCGGAAAATCTAAAAACTCAAATGAAAAATGGGGGTGCCCGGGACAGGACTTGAACCTGCACGTCTTGCGACACACGCCCCTCAAGCGTGCGTGTCTGCCAATTTCACCACCCGGGCAATGAACACAAATTTAGGTTATTTTCTGAACTGTAGCTGTTTTTAATGCTGTGCACCAAACCCATCCATGATTTCATAAATGGCTCTTCCACATACCCATGCATTAATCTGTTAAATTCAGGATTGAACGTACAGCAGGGATAAAAAACACAGCGACAGTAAAATACAATATCCGGTAAGGTTTGCAGCACCCGCATAGTCCTTTGCAATTCGCTGCCCCAACATTAGTCCCGCAAGGGCAAAGCCCAACAACACCAAACTGATTTCTAAAACAAGCAAGGAAAGCGCATTAAAACCGAACCAAAGTGCCATGCCCACCCCAATCAACCCCAAAACACCACCCAGCGTTTCAAGCATGGTCAGTAAAACCAAAAGCAATGCAGCGGCAGGAGCAATGGGACTTTTGGCAAAATGAGCGCGAATCCAAGTCAGGTTTCCCTTCCAATCCAGCAGTTTATCCATGCCTGATTGGCTGAACACAATGCTTAATATCAGGTGCGGAAACTCCAAAAAGAAAATCCATGTTGTTTTCATAGGTACAAGGTAATAAATCAAAGAAAGCCAATGGAATGAATTGGAATTCCTTTTTCAACCATGATATCAAAACCGGTACATGGGAAGCAGGGTCGTACATTAATGCGAATTGCGGCCAAAAATGCTAATTTTGCAACAACATATTATACGTCCAACATGGCAAAAATTATCTCTATAGCTAATCAAAAAGGGGGGGTTGGTAAAACAACTACCTCAATAAATTTGGCCGCCGGATTGGCCGTTTTGGAATTCCGTACCTTGATTGTCGATGCCGACCCTCAATCGAATGCTACCTCAGGGGTAGGAATTGATCCAAACCAAGTAGAAAATAGCATTTACGAATGTATTTTGAATCAACAAGATCCGGCCCAGTGCATTTTGGCTACCTCTACCCCCAATTTGTTTATTTTGCCTGCACACATTGACTTGGTTGGTGCCGAAATTGAATTGATCAATGTGGAACGCCGCGAACATCGAATGAAACAAGTATTGCATACCATTCATGACCAATACGACTTTATTCTCATTGATTGTTCTCCCTCTTTGGGTTTAATCACCGTAAATGCCCTAACCGCCTCCGATTCCGTTTTAATACCGGTGCAATGCGAGTATTTTGCCCTGGAAGGTTTGGGGAAGTTGCTCAATACCATACGCATTGTTCAATCCAATCTAAATGAAAATTTAACCGTGGAAGGTATCTTGTTAACCATGTTCGATAAACGCCTCAGGCTTTCAAACCAAGTGGTTGAAGATGTCCGTACCCATTTTCAAGAAATGGTTTTTGATACCATCATTGGCCGAAATACAACTTTGGGAGAAGCACCTAGTTTTGGAGAAACAGTAATAATGTACGATGCCGAGTCGCGAGGAGCACAAAATTACCTGGATTTAGCTCGGGAATTGCTCCAAAAGAACCCGGGTATAAAACCTTCAGCATCTGTTAGTTAATCCAAATGGCGCAACGTAAATCAGGTTTAGGTAAAGGGCTTGGAGCTTTATTGGCTTCAAGGGAAGAAACAGAATCACCCGACGCCGGTCAAAAACCGGCCCCCGCTGTCGGCAGCATTGCCTTGGTTGAATTAGAGGCAATTGAGGTGAACCCCTGGCAACCCAGAAATCATTTTGAGGAAGAAGCCTTGCAAGACCTGGCCAACTCTATTTCCTCATTGGGCATCGTTCAACCAATAACAGTCCGAACGCTGAACAACGGCAAATACCAATTGATTTCCGGTGAACGGCGCCTCAGAGCTTCTCTAATGGTAGGTCTTCAAACAATCCCCGCCTTTATCCGCTCATCCGAAGATTCCAACATGCTCGAGCTGGCTCTGGTCGAAAATCTTCACCGGGCAGACTTAAATGCCATTGAGCTGGCTTTTAGTTACCAAAGGTTGATGGAAGATTGCAATCTGACTCAAGACCAATTGGCAGAACGCATATCCAAAAAACGAGAAACCATTTCAAACTACATCAGACTTCTTAAACTGCCCGAGGAAATACAGGCGGGCATCATTGAAGGAAGCATTGAAATGGGTCATGCCAGAACGTTAATTAACGTCAACCCGGCATCCCTGCAACTTGAAATTTACCGACAAGTCAAAAATCAGAATTTATCCGTACGTGCCACCGAAGCTTTGGTGAAGTCAGCAACAGATAAACCCAACCTTGGAAAACCCAAATCCAAAACCTATTCACAGCCCTTGGGTACCTGGGCAGGAAAGGCCCAGGCACAGGTTACTCTTTCAGCCAAAGGAAATGGGAGTTTGAGCATTCGATTTAGTTCTGAGCAGGAATTGAAAGAACTGCTGGATCGCTTATCATGATAAAACATCCTCGGTTTATTTTTTTCGCCTTGTTTTTAAATGTTTTTGGCTTTGCCTTCGGTCAAAATCCGGATTCGGTCAAATTGGAAAAAAGAGCAAAGTACCTTCAAAACCACAAACCGGCATTGGCTTCCATATTGTCAATGGTAGTTCCGGGGGCAGGGCAAATTTACAACAAGAAATACTGGAAAGCTCCTATTGTCTGGGGTGGACTTGGGTTAAGCATTTATTTTGTTGCCGATAATCAAACCCAATTTATTCGCTACCGTGATGCATACCGCAATCGAATAAATGAAATACCCCAACCTGAATTCGATGGTTTTAGCCTGTCGGCCTTAAAAGCAGAACGCGATTTATACCAAAGAAATCGCGATTTTGCAGCCGTTTTGGGATTGGTTGGATACCTGTTGAATGTTGTTGATGCCACCGTTGACGGACATTTGTTCCACTTTGATGTCAGCGATGATTTGTCTTTGCATTGGCAACCCTCGGCCCCAGCCCCGATTCAAGGTTTTCAACCCGGATTAACATTAACCCTTCAATGGAAAAACAACTGAGCCAACCCTTGAAAATTGCCATTATTGGACATGGAAAAATGGGAAAAACCATTGAGGCCTTAGCTCTTTCTGCTTCCTGCCAAGTGGTTTTTATCGGCAGCAAAGATTGGTTTCAGCACCGCGAATCCTTCATCGCATCCGGAGCTGAAATTGCCATTGAATTCACCTCTCCCGAATCGGCCCCCAACAATATTTTGAAACTGATTGATTTGGGTATTCCAACCGTTTGCGGCAGCACAGGATGGACAAACAAAGAACATGAAGTCAAAACGGCCTGCCTGAGTGCCAACGGATCTGTCCTTTTAGGCTCCAATTTTAGTGTAGGGGTTCATCTGTTCTTTGCACTAAACAAAAAGCTTGCGAAATGGATGGCCAACTTTCCGGAATATTCCGTTCGCATCAAGGAAATTCACCACACCGAAAAAAAAGACGCCCCCAGTGGTACTGCCGTAACGGCGGCCAAAGGTATAATAGAGCTAAATCCTTCCTTTTCGGACTGGGCATTGCAAGGCGAAAATGAAACAAAGGGCATAATTCCAATCCTTGCACTTCGTCAGGAAGAGGTAAAGGGTTTTCATTCCATAACCTGGAATTCAGCGATAGACCAGCTTGAATTGCAGCACTCGGCACACAGCCGGGAAGGTTTTGCCTTAGGAGCATTGCGGGCGGCACATTGGCTGTACGGCAAGCAAGGATGGTTTGGGGTTGAAGACATGTACGCATTTGAATAAAATGAAAAAGAAGTCCAAACAAGACCTAACAACAACAACAGGCAGAAAAATTGATTTCCACCAATTTAGACGGCGTGAACCCGCAGGATTTGGAACATTGCTTCGCATGACTGTCTATGCCTTGATTATTTCGGGTATGGCCTTTGGGTTGATGGAATTGCTTCAAACCCTTGGCTCAGTTTAAAATTTTGCAGTACCTGAAACCCGGCGGCAACACGATTATTTCCTTGAACTTTTACTGCTTTAAATCAAACAACAAGGGCATGGAATTCTGTACCTTTGCCCTGGAATGATGGACGAATTAGAAGCCAAAGAACAATTAATTCGGGTGCTGCCGGACGATGTGGCCAACCAGATTGCTGCCGGAGAGGTTGTTCAACGCCCGGCAAGCATCGTAAAAGAATTGCTTGAAAATGCAGTGGATGCCGGTGCTGATTCCATTGAGCTTAATCTGCTTGAGGGCGGTTTGGCTATGATTAAGGTAAGAGACAACGGAATGGGAATGTCGGAATGGGATGCCCGTTTGGCTTTTGAGCGGCATGCCACATCAAAAATTCACAGCGCCGCTGACCTTTTTGATTTGCATACAAAAGGGTTTAGGGGAGAAGCCCTGGCAAGCATAGCAGCGGTGGCAAAAGTGGAACTTGAAACATACCGCAAAGGCTTTGAGGGGGTTCGGTTGGTTATGGAAAACTCCCGATTGGTTGACCTTTCCGCCTCACCCGAAGTGCCGGGAAGCTGCTTTACCGTTAAAAACCTATTTTTCTCCATCCCTGCCAGGCGAAAATTTCTGAAATCTGAGAAAGTAGAATTAAGTCATATAATAGAAGAGTTTTTTCGGGTTGCACTCATTCATCCTGAGTTGGGTTTCTCTATGATGAACAATCAACAGTTGCATTTTAAATTAAATGCCGGAACGTTTAAACAGAGGATTGTACAACTTTTCGGTACAACTTATGCAGAAAAATTGGTTCCCCTGCACGAAGAAACCTCGGTGGTTACTTTAACCGGATTCATTGTAAAACCTGAATTCGCAAGAAAAACCAGGGGTGAGCAATACCTGTTTGTAAATGGAAGGTTTATTAAAAGTCCGGCATTTCACCATGCCATTCGGGATTCCTTTTCTGATATGGTTTCAGGAGACCTTCACCCCGGTTATTTTATCTCCATGCACGTGGACCCCTCAAGGTTGGATGTCAACATTCACCCCACAAAAACGGAAGTGAAATTTGAAGACGAGCGAACCATTTATTCCATTTTGAAATCAGCCGTTCGAAGGTCGCTGGGGAAATACCACATTGCACCGGCAATAGATTTTGACCGGGAACTGGCTTTTGGCGGGCATGAATTGCCAAGGCCAACCGAAGTGAAAATGCCCGAAATAAAGGTGAATCCACATTACAACCCCTTTCAATCCGGTGAAGCTAAAGGGCATAATCAAGATTGGAAACGTTTTTTTGAAACTCCTGCCATTTCAACTGAAGCCCCGGGCCTTTTGCCTGAAGAGGAACTGCCCGCCGAACCATTTCGCTGCTTTCAATTGCTGAATACATATTTGGTTTTTAGGTGGCAGGGGCAACTGCTTTTGGTGGATCAGCATCGGGCTCATGAACGCATTTTGTATGAAACGTTTACCTCCAGGGCATCACAGGGGAAATCTCCCACTCAAATGGCTTTGTTTCCTGAAACCATAACCGTTCAGCCTTCCGATATGCCATTGGTCGAGGGAATGTTGCCATACCTTAGAAATTTGGGTTTTGATGCAGAGGTTTTTGGGCCGGGTTCTGTTCTTGTTCGGGGCTTCCCCCCCGAGGCAATCGGGCATTCCCTGCCTCAGCTGTTTGAACAATTTCTAGAGGAATTTAAACACAATTCGGCCCAAATGGCCGAGGATAGGGTACACCATTTGTACCGAAAAATGGCCGGTAATATGGCCCTGCGTTCGGGTGTGATTTTAGATGCCATGGAATCCGAAACCCTAATCCGAAATTTAATGGATTGCAATATGCCCTGGGTCTCTTTAAATGGGAAACCCATTGCCGTAAAATTCAACGCCCAAGACCTGGCCGATTTGTTTTCCAGGTAGGCATGGATCGTTCATTCCTGTTTTAAGGCCTTTTTTAGTGAAGATTGCCTCTTTCCTTTATCTTTGACCCATGTATCAAGCGCCACGCGGATTTTCGATTTTGCCTCCCGTTATTAAGAACTTGATTATCTTAAATGGCATCGTGTATTTGTTTTTTGCCTTTAGTACCATCCCTGTTATTCAAGACTGGATGATGACTTATTTGGCCTTGCAATATCCTTCCTTTTTGGGCGGATTCAATGACTTTTACCCCCATCAGCTGGTCACTTACATGTTTTTGCACGACCCATCCTCTTTATTCCATCTGATTTTTAACATGTTCGCTCTTTGGATGTTTGGTGCGGCCATTGAAAATATTATGGGCTCTAAGCGTTTCCTTTCTTTGTATTTGGTCAGTGGAATCGGAGCGGGAATTATTCACTTGATTATTACCTATGCCGGATTAAGCAACCCCGTTCCGGTAGTGGGTGCCAGCGGAGCCATTTATGGAATTTTATTTACCTATGCCTATTATTTTCCAAATCAGCCTGTTTACCTGTATTTCTTTATTCCGGTAAAGGCCAAATACCTGATGGCAGGTTTGATATTGATTGATTTGTTCTCAGGACTTACAGGCGATGGAAACGTAGCTCATTTCGCACATTTGGGCGGAGTTCTTTCGGGCTGGTTGTTCCTGAACGCTTACCGATTTAATCGATTTAAAGGAAGGTTTTAACCATGTTTAAAACAGAAGACATCAGCATAAAAAAAGACCCCATTGCCCAATTGCTGTTGCTGCAGTTGACCTTGTTTTTGGCCTTTCAATTGCTTGCTTTTATTGGGATTTTGTGGCAGGGACCGGAAGGCACCTCCCTGAAAAGTGATGTAGTTCGTTTGTTTGCCATGCCCTATAATCTTGGGGCCTTGGCATGGAAACCCTGGACCTTGTTTACCTCCATTTTTTCGCATGAAGCCTTCTTTCATTTTTTGTTTAATGGATTGTTTTTGTTTTTTATTGGCAGAATGTATCTGATGTTGGTGGATTACCGAAGCGTTTGGCCTTTGTTTATTGCCACCGGATTGGCAGGAAATCTGCTGAGCCTTCTGCTTATGCAAAGTCCGGGAATGAAAAATTACATGGGTAATGGCCTGCTTTTAGGAAGCAGTGGAGCCCTAATGGGATTGATGATGACGCTGGCCCGATTAAATCCGAATTTGCCCGTTCGATTGTTTTTGTTCGGCGAAGTCAAACTCAAATTTGTGGCCTTAGCCTATTTATTGCTCAATGTACTTATGTTGGGCAGCGTCTCAAATTTGGGCGGCACCCTTGCCCACTTGGGTGGGGCGGCTTTGGGATTATGGTATGGCTGGCGCCGTAGTTTAGGGCAAGACCCACTTCGCCGGGCCTATTTAAATAGGAGTTCTAAAAAAAAATCGTTTATGAGTGTTTCGTTTCGAAGACCGCTAACCGACGATGACTACCGCAGCCGAAAAGTAGAAAAAGAAGCCAGTTTAGATGAATTGCTTGACAAAGTACACCGCAAAGGTTTATCAAGCCTAAGTAAAAAAGAACGGCAATTGTTGGACAACTATTCCAAAAACAGCTGAAGGAAAAAGGATATCTTTGAATTATGAACGAAAGCCAGAAATCGGCCATTCGGCAAACGAATGCCATTAGAAATACATGGACGCGCGAAGAAATTTCGGCATTGTACAACCAACCCCTAATGGATTTGGTTTTTGATGCCGCCCTGGTTCATCGTGCCTGGCATGACGGGTCAGAGGTGCAAATGAGCACTTTGCTAAGCGTGAAAACCGGGGGTTGTCCCGAAGATTGTGCGTATTGCCCTCAAGCCGCCCGCTATCAAACCGAGGTCAAAGGAACTCCCCTGGTAAATGTAGCTGAAATCATTACCTCGGCAATGGAGGCAAAAGAGGCGGGAAGCAGCCGTTTTTGTATGGGTGCAGCATGGCGGGAAGTCAAAGACAATGTGCATTTTGATCGGATTGTAGATGCAGTGAAACAGGTGAATGCCTTAGGCATGGAGGTTTGCTGCACGCTGGGTATGCTCACCAAAGAACAAGCCGATAGGTTGAAGCAGGCAGGGCTTCATTCCTACAACCATAATTTAGATACCTCGCCCGAATTTTACGGCAATGTAATTGGCAGCAGAACCTACCAAGACCGTTTAAATACCCTTGAAAATGTCCGCGAGGCCGGATTGAACGTGTGTTGCGGAGGCATTGTTGGCATGGGTGAAGAATCAAAAGACCGCATAGGATTGCTGCACACCCTGGCTACCTTGCCTTCACACCCCGAATCGGTGCCCATCAATTCCCTGGTGGCAGTAAAAGGCACTCCTTTGCAAGACCAAGAAAAATTGCCCTTCTGGGAAATGCTTAGAACCATTGCAGTGGCTAGAATTGCGATGCCCGCAAGCATGGTTCGGTTGTCCGCAGGTCGAACAGATTTATCGGTTGCAGAACAAGCCCTTTGCTTTTTGGCCGGAGCAAATTCAATTTTCACAGGCGATAAACTGCTAACCACCCCCAATCCGGAATTTCAATCGGATGCAGCCATGTTTGCCCTGTTGGGCTTGAAGCCCCGCCCCGCACACAAGCCACAGCCCGGTGCCGAGCATGTTCTTGCCTGATGAGGTATCCCGATTTAGAATCAAGGATACGTATAGCCAAAGAAAATGGGAGATTTAAACACCTTCCTACCTCTACGGCCATTCCGGATTTTCAATCGAACGACGTTCTTGGCCTAGCCCAAAATACTGCCCTAAAAAAACATTTGTTGCACTATTTTCTGCACGAAAACATTCCATTGGGTGCCGGTGGAAGCCGAAGTATTTCCGGGAATTTAAGCCTGTATTCACGCTGCGAACATGCAATCGCTCAACGCACCGGAGCTCAGGCGGCACTGTTGGTTTCTTCTGCCTTTCAAGCCAATTCCTTGTTTTTTTCAACGGTTCCCGGCCGGACCGACCGCATTCTGTACGATAAATCGGTGCATGCCTCCATCCGGCTGGCAATTCATCAAAGCCGAATTCCTTCCCGGGGTTTTGAGCATGGAGATTGGAACATGCTTGAACGATTGCTGGAAAAACCACATCCGGGAAACACCTATTTGGCTATTGAATCGGTCTATTCCATGTCGGGAAATGTGAGTCCTTTAATTTTAATTCGTTCCTTGCAAGAACGTTATGGTTTCAGGTTGGTCGTAGATGAGGCCCACAGCATAGGTAGCATGGGAAAAAGGGGGGAAGGTTGGGCCACACTGCAGGACCGGGAACACTGGATTTTTGCAAGTATTTTAGGTTTCGGAAAAGCTTTGGGTTCGGCCGGAGGAGCCATCCTTGGTTCCCAATCCCTAATCGAGTTGTTGATTGGAACCGGCAAAGCCTTTATTTATTCCACCGGCATTCAGCCTTTGGCTGCCTTGCAGGTTTGCACATTGATGGAAGATGAACAGTGGATTCAAACCGGACAAGCTCAGCTTTACACCAATATGGAACAGTTGGGCATCGAAGTTTATCCCAATAAAGTAGGTTGGATTCAATTTATAGAAACCGTTCAACGCCCGGACTGGGAAGCACATTTCGGGATTAAGTACCTGAGGCCACCAACCGTTGATCCGGGCAAGGAAGGATACCGTTGCATGGTTCATGCTCACAATACCTTGCAAGAAATAGACCTGTTAAAAAAGCTATTGGAATCATGAACAAAGGATATTTTGTGAGTGGCATAGGCACCAATGTAGGCAAGACCTTTGTAAGCGCCGGATTGATGCTGGCCACCGGAGCACAATATTTTAAACCCATTCAAACTGGCTCCCCCGAAGGCTTGGATCGCGAAACGGTTCGAGATTTGACAGGGTTGCCTGAATCCAGGTTTTTGCCCGAGGTAAAAGCGTTTCATGCACCTTTTTCTCCACATCGAGCCGCTATGCTGGAAGGCCAGGTAATTCGCCTTGGCGAAATATCCTTGCCAAGGGTGGAAAACCCTTTAATTGTGGAAGGAGCCGGAGGTCTTTTGGTGCCTTTAAATTCCTCAGAAACTATGTTGGATTTAATCCGGACTTTTGGCCTTCCGGTGGTTTTGGTAAGTACAGATTACTTGGGCAGTATTAACCACACCTTGCTTTCTTTGCGTTGCTTGCAACAGGAAGGAATTGAAGTGGCCGGTCTGGTTTTTACCGGAAGAGCCTTTGAAGACAATGCTGAGGCCATTGCTCAATTTGCCGACCATGTGCCCATTTGGCCTCGTTTACCCCATCTGCAAATGCCCTACCCAATTGGAATTGCAGCCTGGGCCCAGGAATTAAAACAGGTATTGACCACCGGGCAATAGAAAATGAAACACTGGAAACAAATTGACTCTGAATTCTTAAGGCATCCCTTCAGCCATCCGGACGATGCCAAAGATATGTTGTTTGTGGTTCGGGCTAAAGGAGCCAGTGTGTTCGATGAACAAGGTAAACAATACCTGGATGCAGCTGCCTCCTGGTGGGTAAATCTATTCGGTCATGGACATCCGGCATTGGTGCGTACCCTGGCCCTGCAATCAGAAACCCTGGCGCATGTAATGTTTAGCGGCATTACTCATCAACCGGCCCTGGAATTGGCCCAAGCTTTGGTTGCTTTGAAAGGCAGCCCTGCCGGTTCCGTTTTTTTCTCAGACAACGGGTCAACGGCCATCGAGGTGGCCATGAAATTGGCCTGGCATTTCCAAACCCAAAATCATGGTGAAAAATCGTGTTTTTGGGCATTTTCCGGGGGCTACCATGGCGACACATTGGGTGCCATGTCGGCCGGGGAACGGGATGTTTTTGTTAAGCCCTATGCGGATTTGCTGGCACCTGTACACTTTTTAGAATACAACCCCGAAGGCGGCTACGATTTAGAAAAGTTGCGCAACCAATTAAGGCATGAACGCCCTGCCGCCCTATTGTATGAACCCCTTTTGCAGGGAGCAGGCGGGATGCGCATGCAATCGGCCGCTGTGTTGAAACCCTTGCTGCATTTGCTAAAAGAAGAAGGCGTTTTGCTCATTGCCGACGAAGTATTTACCGGGTTTGGGCGTACTGGCACAACCCTGGCTTCGGAGCAACTCATTACGCCGGATTTGCTTTGCATGTCAAAAGCCTTAACAGGTGGTTTTATGCCGTTGGGAGCCACCCTGATGAGTGCTGAGATTGCTGCGGCCACCGAACCGGCCGACCGAACCAAACGGTTTTACCATGGTCACAGCTATACCGGCAATCCCTTGGCATGTGCCCTGGCACTGGAAACCGTAAAGGAATGGAATAGCCCTGCATGGCAAAATTCCTTCAAAAAACTGACTGAAAGCCATCGTGGGTACGTTGAACGTTGCAGAAAACAGTTTATTGGCTCGGAGGTCCGTTGCATGGGCTCGGTGCTGGCCATCAATTTTCCGCGAAACAATTCCGGATATTTTTATACGGATTCAATCGGCAGAATCTTATATGCCGAAGGACTCAGGGCGGGAATATTGTTTCGGCCATTGGGCAACGTATTGTACACCCTGCCACCCCTGTGCATTGGATTGGAAGAACTGGATAAAATTTATGGATTCATGGATGACATGTTAAAAAAATACGCTGTTGCATGAGGCCCGTTTATGTGCATTCCCTTGTTGCGGCAGATGGGCAGAAATTGTGGCCGGGCCCCAGTCCGGAATCTCCTTTTTTTTGGGCCGGACAACAATGGCAGCGCAAAGGGATTGACTTAAGTCCGTATCCTACCGATAAGCATCCGGAGGGCGTTCGGATTTTGAAAAACATAGCCGGGAAATTGCGTAGTTCCATCAAATCGGAGCGGGCAGCGGTTTTTACAGGCAGTTCCCGGGGCGATGAAGCCTATTTGTTTCAGCAAATACAAAATTCCGTTCCAGATGCCCGCTGCAGCCCCTTTAGTACCCATGGAGTTTATGCCAGCACCCTGGCAAACGAATTGCATGTTCAGGCAGGAATATCGGCATCGCAAACCTGCAGCAGTTCCGGAATGGCCCTGTTGAACGCATTAGCCTGGCTGGAAGCCGGATTCATTGAACAAGCCATTGTGGTTGGATTGGAATTGCCGGAGCATCCTGCCACCTTAGCCATGCTTAGAAGTTCAGGGATTTTGCAAACCAATCCTGAATCGGGTCCTTGGCCACTGAAAACAACCGAAAATGGAGAAGGAACGGTGGTGGCCTCGGCCGCCATTGCTTTGGTATTGAGTTGCGAAAAACCCGAATTCGGACTGCGTATTGCGGGTTCAGGTTGGGCCATGGAAAAAGCCGGAAGTGCAGCCGGAATTCATCCGGAGGGCCTGGCCTTTCAACAGGCAATGCGTCAAGCCTGCCAGGGAGGTTTGTTGCCCGATTTAATTCTTGGTCATTTACCGGGGACTCGACAGGGAAATACAGCAGAACTGAGGGCCATTGATGCCGTTTTTGGGTTGAATTCCATGCAGGTAACGGGCAGCAAATGGTTTACGGGCCACGCCTTGGGGGCTTCAAATTTGGTCAGTTTTTATTGGGCCTGGCAACTTTTGGTGGAGGGTAAAGAAGCGAGCGAAATTAGGGTTGAACCTAAGTTGAAGCGGGTAGAAAAAATCCTGATAAACAGCCAAGGGTTTGGAGGACAAGCATCGGCATTTTTGGTTGAAAGAGCCAAATAAATTGGACAGAAATCAGAAGCGAAGTCAGGTTTGTTAAGAAGGGTTAGGATATTTGGGTTGCGGCAGGGATTGAACCGGGTAGCCCGCCAGGTTGGCAGCGGCAGGTGGCGCGCGGCGAGGAGGCGACGCGAGGAGCCACCGCAGCCCGCAGCCACCCCGACTGCCAACCGCGGACTACCGGTGAAAGCCCGCCTGCCGCCCCCCCAAAAAAAAGCCAAATCTGCAAGGCAAACAAAACGCAATAAATGTTAAAAACCACCTAAAAATTGTTGAAAAATAAGGCCTTTCAACCTTGTTTAACCCAATATTAAGGCCTTGCTAATGCGTATATTTGCGGAAATGAAGATTGAAACATGAGCGAAGCATTGGAACCAAAGAAAAATGCACAGTATGGTGCAGAAAATATTCAGGTACTTGAGGGGCTGGAAGCAGTGCGCAAACGGCCTGCCATGTACATTGGTGATACAGGCCCAAAAGGGTTGCATCACCTTGTATATGAGGTAGTTGACAATTCTATTGACGAAGCACTTGCCGGTTATGCCAAATGGGTGGATGTTGAGATTTTGGTTGGAAATTCCATTCGAGTAAAGGACGATGGCCGCGGCATACCGACAGGCATGCATCCCAAGGAAAAGCGGTCAGCCCTGGAAGTGGTTATGACCGTGCTGCACGCCGGAGGCAAGTTCGATAAAGACAGCTATAAAGTTTCGGGCGGTTTGCATGGGGTAGGGGTAAGCTGCGTAAATGCCTTGTCAACCGTACTGCATGCTGAGGTGTACAGGGAAGGAAAAATTTTCGAGCAAGAATACCACAAAGGAATTCCACAGTACAACGTGCGTGAAATCGGGAGCTCAGACAAAACCGGAACCCAGATAACCTTTACCCCGGACGGCAGCATTTTTACCCACACCGAATACAACTACGACACCTTAGCTACCCGATTGCGCGAGCTGGCTTACCTAAACAAAGGCATACGTTTGCGGCTTACCGACCACCGAAATCCGGACGATTCCGGAATGCCCAGGCAGGAAGAATTTTTCTCGGAAGGCGGCTTGATGGAGTTTGTAAAATACCTGGACGGAACACGGGAGGTCTTGATTCCCAATCCCATTTACCTGGAAACAGAAAAGACAGGGATTCCTGTAGAAGTGGCGTTTCAGTACAATTCAACCTACACGGAAAATCTGCATTCCTATGTAAACAACATCAATACCATTGAAGGGGGTACCCACCTGGCGGGTTTCCGAAGAGCCTTGACTCGGACGCTGAAAAACTATGCGGAAAAAGAGGGTTTGACCAAAAATTTGAAGTTTGAAATTGCCGGCGACGACTTTAGAGAAGGGCTAACCGGGGTCATTTCAGTCAAGGTGCACGAGCCCTTGTTCGAGGGGCAGACCAAGACCAAATTGGGCAACAGCGAGGTTTCGGGAGCCGTAGATCAGGCCGTTGGAGAGGCGCTCAACCACTTTTTAGAAGAAAACCCGAAGGAGGCAAAAATCATCATCAACAAAGTGATTTTGGCCGCTACGGCCCGGCATGCAGCACGCAAAGCCCGAGAAATGGTTCAGCGCAAAGGAGCTTTCACCGGCTCCGGGCTGCCCGGCAAACTGTCGGATTGCTCTGAACGCGACCCGGCCCGCTGTGAAATTTATTTGGTGGAAGGAGATTCGGCCGGAGGCACCGCCAAACAAGGGCGCGACCGCAGTTTTCAAGCCATTATGCCCCTGCGCGGCAAGATTCTAAACGTGGAAAAAGCCATGAGCTACAAGATTTTCGATAACGAAGAAATAAAAAATATCTTCACCGCCTTAGGCATCAGCATAGGAACAGAGGAGGATTCTAAGGCATTGAATATTAAGCGTTTACGCTACCATAAAATCATTATCATGTGCGACGCCGACGTGGACGGCTCGCACATCACCACCCTGATATTAACGCTGTTCTTCCGCTACATGAAAGAGCTTATCGAAATGGGCTATGTGTACATCGCCGCACCCCCGCTGTATTTGGTAAAAAAGGGCAAGAACGAAATTTATGCATGGAATGAATCCCAGCGCGAAGAAATAGTCCGCAAACTCAGCGCCGAAGGCAAAGATTCCGGCATAAACATCCAGCGGTACAAAGGTTTGGGCGAAATGAATGCCACCCAATTGTGGGAAACAACCATGAATCCGGATTTTCGCACACTTAGGCGTGTAACCATTGACAGTGCAGCCGAAGCAGACAGAATTTTCAGCATGCTGATGGGCGACGAGGTACCACCGCGCCGGGAATTCATCGAGCAGAATGCCAAGTACGCTAAGATTGACGTTTAATTTGTTATGATTTCCGGGTTTTGGGCGGCATGCGGGCTTTCACCGGTAGTCCGCACATCCTGCCGGGCCGGCTATGGCCAAAAAGTAGCTCCTGCGGTCGCTCTTTTTGGCCGTAGCCGGCAACCGGCAGTATGTTTGCGTGCTACCGCGTTCAATCCCTGCCGCAGGCCTAAGAAAAAACAGCCCTTTAGTTTAACTTTAAACGGGTAAAAAAACGTTTATTAATCGGTGCAGTGAGGCGAAAAAAGCCAGGAAGAATCCATGGAATTGCAAAAAAGCAATCGGGATAGTCAAACCGAAAGGGTAGGGATAAAAAAAATGAAAAAATACCCTGTTTTGCCTTGACAAAATGAAATGACACCTGTACCTTTGTAGCTCATCGATGAAAAATATTTGGCTTCGCCACGTATAGGGGTGGCGAGGTTACGGTTAGGGAATTTT